>OLRG01000947.1_pt1 | contig 25162 bp, 21 predicted proteins | sample 1672331 | NCBI WGS metagenome assembly OLRG01 (sample SAMEA3136672, study PRJEB25190) | human gut metagenome
GAGCTTCGGCTCCGGGAACCCCCATTTTTGTTTGTTGTGCCGGCCCGCCGACCGGGCTCCTAGCTTTTCAGATTTTCAATCAGCCTATCTGGCTCCCAAAGTTTTCTACTTCGTGCCGTTGCCTAAATGAAAGTGCAACCCACTAGATTGGAGATTGTCTAGAAAACCAGTCGATGGAATCAATGACAAGTCCAACAAAACGTCACCAGCCCCTCTGGACTACTTCAATTTGACAAAACACAAAGTGCGTCGTCTGTATGATTCCAGGACGGTGACGGTAGACCAGATCGCCGCGATGATGCGTGTGGGACGATCCATCGTCTACAGGTGCCTGAACGCGTCGGATGATACGAATGCCGAATGACCCTTATATATGGGTTCCTGGTCCGACTATCCCACTGTGACACCTACGATACATCCTGGGATTGCGCCTCTCCGGCTTTTGCCACACCATTCCGTACACATGTGGTCATTCATGACTTTCATCGGCATCTAGGTTTTCATAAAAGTGCAGAAATGCGGTAAAAACCAGTTTTGAAAAGCGCAGAAATGCAAAAGCCGGAAATGGAGTGTGGTCCGCCATGTTCAGACAGAAGATGTACGACATCCTGCTCGATTGGAAATCACGGTTCCAGAGCAGGACGGCCATGCTGGTCGAGGGCGCGCGGTGTGTGGGCAAGTCGACCGTCGTGGAGGAATTTGCCAGACGCGAGTACCGCAGCTACATACTCGTCGATTTCGCCGAGGCATCCCGCGATGTCCACGAACTGTTCGACGACGTGTCCGACCTCGACTACCTGTTCCTCCAGCTCCAGCTGAGGTATTCGGCCAGTCTGTTCGACAGGGAGTCGCTGATCATATTCGACGAGGTCCAGATGTGTCTTAGGGTGAGGCGGGCTATCAAACAGCTCGTCAAGGACGGGCGTTACGACTACATCGGGACCGGATCGCTCGTCTCGATACGCAGGAACACCAGAGATATCCTCATTCCCAGTGAGGAGGAACGTGCCCAGATGCGTCCGATGGACTTCGAGGAGTTCCTGTGGGCGCGTGGCGGCGACGCCACGGTTCCCCTGCTTCGGCGGGCCTTCGCCTCGCGCAGGCCATTGGGGGAGAGGCTCAACCGCAGACTCATGCGCGACTTCCGGTTTTACATGCTCGTGGGCGGCATGCCCCAGGCCGTGGACGCGCTGCTGCGGACGAACGACCCGAGCACGGGTCTTTCCTCGAGCATCGACCTGGGGAAGTTCAAACTGTACTTGGCGGACACCGGCCTGTTCGTGACCCTCGCCTTCAAGGACGCGGACTTCACCGACAACATCGTGTACGGGAAGCTCCTGTCGGACAAGCTGCCCGTGGGCCTCGGCATGGTCTACGAGAACGTCGTCGCCCAGGAGCTTACCGCCCACGGAAGGCGCCTGTTCTACCACACCTGGCCTAAGCCGGGGACGACCCGCAACTACGAGATCGACTTCATCGTCCCCGACGGCAAGAAAGTCAGTCCCGTCGAGGTCAAGTCGTCGAATTACAGGACGCACGCCTCACTGGATGCATTCTGCGGAAAGTACTCCTCACGCGTCGGCAGGCGGTACCTCGTCTACACCAAGGACCTGGACAGGGACGGGCCGTCGACTGCATCCGACCTACATGTCCGCGTTCCTATAGGGAGAGGCACGGTGTGTATTTCGTCAAATCGAGGTGGACGCTTGGGGCTGGTGCCGTTTGTTGGACTCCTTGATCAGGAGGAGAGCCCATTATGGCGAAGTACAGCAGGAAACAACGCGACAGAGTCGTGGATCTGTGCGTCAAATACGAACACTGCGCCGCTGACGTCATACCGTATCAGATGACATCCTGTAACCTAGTGTGTAAAAGCATCATATTCGGTAGGAAGGGAGTCGATGATGTCGATGACGAATCCGGAAGTGTCCGAGCAGCTGGTTCTGGTTACCGGAGGTGCGCGAGGCCTTGGCCTCGCCATCACGAACGCCGTTCTGAAAGCGGGTGGCAGCGTCGTGGTGGACTACCATGCAAGCAAGGAGAAGGCGGAGGCCCTTGCTAGGGAAAATCCCGGACGCGTGTTCGCGTTCCATGCCGACGTCACCGATAAGGAACAGGTTGAACGGCTGTTCCGCGAGGCCGAGGACGCCGCGGGCCGTCCGATAGACAGCGTAGTGAACAACGCGTTGGCGGACTTCTCGTTCAACGGTGACTTGCGCCCCAAGGCGGACGACATCACATGGGACTCGTTCGACTGGCAGCTCAAGGGCACACTCGAGGGAGCGTTGAACGTAATCCAGGCCGCCCTGCCGGGATTCGAGAAGGCCGGCAGCGGACGAATCGTGAACATCGGCACCAATCTGGTGCAGAATCCAGTAGTTCCCTACCACGACTACACCGCGGCCAAGGCTGCGCTTATGGCGTTGACGAGGACGTTCGCTGCGGACCTCGGTCCAAAGGGCGTTCGCGTGAATATGATTTCGGGTGGCCTTCTGCGCACTACGGACGCGAGTTCGGCCACGCCGGAAGCTGTGTTCGATCTGATCGCGCAGCAGACGCCTCTTGGCAGGGTGACCAGCCCCGAGGAATTCGCCGACGCTGCGATCCTGTTCCTGAGCCCTTTGTCTAGGGCTGTCACTGGCCAGAACCTCGTAGTCGATGGCGGATTGGTTAAGGACTGACTGATTAGATGAGAATGGTTCTGTTTCGTTGTTAATCATGATAGCGGAACAGAACCATTCCTGTTTCCGAGATGATGTGAGCCCCGTATTCATGTGGAGAAACACAAAATGGAGAGTCACATGTGCTACGCTTTCTTGATTTTGTTCTCGGTCTACTCGATGGAATGCTAGGTGGAGCTTTTTGCCGACGGGTTGTATGATCACATGCGTGGCATCATAGCGGAGGCGGGTCTCCGGTCTTTTTCGAAACGTTGGTAATGTCTTCTCTGTATGAGAGCAGTCAACCATTCCGGATAGTGAGACGAAAAAGGGCTATAACGCGTTATTGGATGGCGTGAATTCGCGCTATTGAAACCATCTATAAATAAAACATATGGCCAAGGATTTTGAACCCTTTTTTTGTGAGCGTACCGTCGTTCATCGTTGAACAACTACGCTTTCCGAAGAGAGGGGAAACGACAAATGCGTAAGAACAGGCTGCTAACCACGGTGGTGGCCGCGCTCGTGGCGGTCGGCTCATTGGGGGCATTGGCTGGTTGCGGCACCGCGAATGCGAAGGAATCCAACAACGGCGTCAAGACCGTCAAATTCGTCCTTGAATCTCAAGATCCGCCATACTCCTATGCGGACAAGAACGGCAATCCGGCCGGATTCGATCTCGCCGTGCTCAGGGCCATCGACAAAAAACTCGACAACTACAAGTTTGAATATAGCGTCGTCGACTACCAGACCGCATTGGTTGGAACCAAACAAGGCAGATATGACGCCCTAATCGGCGCCTTTTTCGAGACTCCGGCCCGCGCCAAGCAGTATTTGCTATCCAAGCCGTATAACTACTTTTTCATGAACCTCATCGTCCCTGAGAACAGCAAGATTGAGAGCCTGAAGGACCTCAATGGCAAGACTCTCGACCCGATCGTGCCGACTGATGGACGTTACATAGCCATCCAGAATTGGCTTAAGCGTAATCCCGACGTCAAAATTGAAGTCCCGACCGTTACCAATCAAGAGACCTCTCAGGACATGTTCAATGCGGTGCATGACGGTACCTATGACGCGGTCTATCTGTCCAAGGCGCAGTACGAAGCCGTGGCAGACACGCTTGGCTACACGCTCAAAGTGACCGATCCGGTGGATGCCGCTGGAACAGTGATTCTGTACAACAAGAAGAGCGGCGAAGTGCAGAAGGCTATTGACGAACAGATCGACGCCCTGATTACGGACGGCACTCTCAGCGAGATAAGCAAGCAGTATTTCAAACAGGACAATTTCCAGAAGGCCCGTGAACTCGGCGTTCTCAGGGACTGAGCGACAGCGAAACAAGGAGAAGCGTTATGCCGTCTGACCTGTTAACAGATGTGCTGCCTAGGATACTGCAGTACCTTCCTGCCACTTTGCTTTATTGGATTGTGCCATCGGCGCTGGGCTTGCTCTTCGGCACCCTGCTTTGCATCGTTAGGGTTGGACGGCATAACGCGCTCTATTGGCTTTGCACGGTGTTCATTTCATTCTTTCGAGGGACACCGGGAATCGTTCAAATCTATCTCGTGTTCTTCGGACTTCCGAAGGTATTTTATCTTTTCGGATTTGACATCGATGACTGGGATCCTGGAATTTTCTTCATCATCGTGACGGCCATGAATCTTTCCTGCTTTGTCTGTGAAACGTTAAGGGGAGGCTATTTAGGAGTTGATAAGGGGCAAATCGAGGCGGGACTAAGCATCGGATACAGCAGGATCCAGAACTTCGTCCATGTCATCGCACCCCAGACTATCAAGGTTGCGATTCTCAATCTGAAGAACCTCGAGATTGATGTGCTCAAAGACACGTCGGTCGCCTATACGATCGGTGCCATAGAGATTCTTGGATCCGCCAAGGCGATCATATCCGAGCAGTACGGTACCGGCCAGCTTTGGATACTTGGTCTTGTTGCAGTCATCTATTTCATCCTATGCACATTGGTTGAGGCTGGCTTCACTCTCGCTTCGCATCGTATGGAACGTTATGAAAAGAGGTACGCCTGATGGATCTCGACTACGATTTCATGATCGCGGACTTCCCTACCGTTTTGGCCGGTCTTCCGAAAACGCTGGTGCTAACCTTTTGGTCCACCCTGTTCGCGCTGCTGCTGGCCCTGTTGCTCGGATGTGTGATTCTGTCCAATACGCCTGTGCTCAAACAACTTGTAATTGTTGTCAACACGTTCATCAAGGGCGTGCCGTTGGCTGTGCAACTTCTTTTCTGCTATTACGCGGTACCGTTCGTGGCGAAATGGCTCGGTTCCATCGGCATATATGATTTCAATCCGCGTCATATTCCATATTTCCTAGCGGCGGTAGCGGCGATAGCCTGCAACTTTGGCGCATACATAACTGACGTGGTCGTCTCATCGGTCAAGGCCGTGGACCATGGCCAGATTGAAAGCGCACAATCCGTCGGAATGACCGGACTACAGACGGCACTGCACGTCGTCATCCCGCAGGCGGTGGTGATATCGCTACCAAGTATGACGAACTATTTCATCTGGCTGCTGAAGGGTACCAGCTTGGCCTCGCTGATCAACGTGACCGAAATGCTCATCACCGCTCAGATCAGCGCCGCCGACGGCTACCAGTACCTAGAGGCATATATCGACGCCGCGCTGATCTACTGGGTCGTGTGCGCGGCCATCGAATTCGGCTCGGAACGGCTTTTCAAACACGTGGGCTTCTTTCTGGAGCCGACGCGCGCCTGAAACATCTCTCCACCCCATCAAAAAACAATCAAATAAACTCAAGAAAGAAGGCCTGCTATGGCATTCGAAAACAACACGCCGCATCTACGCAACGCCACTGTCGACGCCACAAGGGAAATCTCGGAGCGCCGCGCCGCGACCATCAGCAGGATGGTGGACGAGGCCGCGAAACGTGGCCTCGACGACGAATTCGCATACGACGCGGTGGCCGACTATGGCAGAGACAACGCCAAGGAATTTCGTAAGACCCTGAAGAACCCCGATTCGTTCCAGGAATTCATCGACAATTTCGGCACCGACCATAACCGTGAGATCTACGAGATGGAAACGGTCAAGAAGACTGACGACGAGCTTGAGATCGATTTCCACTACTGCCCGTATGTTACCCAGTGGATGCGCCAGGGCAAGAACCCGCAGCAGATCGCGCGCCTGTGTGAAATCGCCATGGCGGGAGACCATGCCTTCGCGGCCCAATTCCCTCATGTGAGGTTCTCCCTCGAAGGTACCATCGCTGACGGCAAGCCGGTCTGCGTGCTGCGTTTCAAGAAACAGTGAAAGGGGTTCGAAAGGTATGACTGGACATGATACCGGCGAAACAATCGTTTCGCTGAAAGGAATTCGCAAGTCCTTTTCGGGGAACGAGATTCTTAAAGGCGTGGATTTGGAATTGCGCAAAGGCGAAGTGCTGGCCATTCTCGGTCCAAGCGGTTCCGGCAAGACCACTCTTCTACGTTGCGTGAACGCTTTGGAGAGGCCGGACGCCGGTATTGTGCGCGTTGATGGAACGGTCATCGACTTCGGCGGGAAAGTGTCGAACAAGCAGATACTCCAGCTGCGCCGCAAAACCGCGATGGTTTTCCAGAATTACAACCTATTCAAAAACAAGACCGTCCTGGAAAACGTTGCTCAGGGACTGACCGTCGTGCGTGGCATCGCCAAGAACGAAGCGAAGGAAAGGGCTTTAAAGGCCCTATCGAGTGTCGGTATGGGAGGATTCGAAGACAGGTATCCGGTCCAGCTTTCCGGTGGCCAGCAGCAGCGCGTCTCCATCGCCCGTGCCCTCGCGATCCGTCCGGACGTGATTTTGTTGGACGAACCTACCTCGGCGTTGGATCCCGAACTGGTCAGCGACGTGAATGGCGTTATCACCAAAGTCGCCGATACAGGCGTCACGATGATTCTCGTGACTCATGAGATTCGCTTTGCGAGAAACGTCGCATCCCGGATTGTGTTTATGGAAAACGGAATCATCCTCGAGGAAGAGGCCCCAAAACAAGTCATCGACTATCCGCAATCGCCCAGACTCAAGGAGTTCCTCAGCAAGATAATGTCGAAATGACGCTCATCATGGAAATACAATCGGATATGTTTGTTGCATGGGTCTGAACGGTGGGGGAGGATATGCGCGAAAAAATTACGCGTACCCTCCCCACCTTACATGGCAAGTAGAAATGAAATGGCGTTACGTCATTCCAGTACCTTCAGTATCCTCGTTTCGAACAGGGGATCAATGAAAGATTCACCGAAATACATGTCGTAGATTGCGGGCAGCCTGTCGCAGTCGCGCGTCTGAAGACCAATAGATTCCCAAGCTTGATAAATAAACTAATCCTGGGCGGCACATCCTTATAGATGAATTGGTGCGATATGCTTACAGAGCCGCAAACATTTGAATACACCGAAGGGCTGTGAAGAGCTCCAGTAGGGTTGTATAGTGTCTCCAGAAACCGTTTAAGCTGCTCAACGATTGGGACATATTCGCATCCTAGCGCCAGCGCAAGTGATTTATGTTCGTTGCCGATGGTCTGAATTTTCTGTAAAGCCATCCACCAACATCTTGTAGTCGGATCCAGCTTCGTTTTTCGTCATGTTCAGCAGACATAACGGAGCATGCATGACTGAATTGGGGTTGGTGGGCGAAGTAGTGAGGATTGACGAGTCGTAATGCGCGTCGGCGTATGCGATCCGTAAAAAGGAATCGATGACATGGTCGTTGCCGTAATTGACTACGTATGTGATCTCGATAGAGGATTTGATACCGACGATATGGACCGATGCAGGCGCTCTAGCAGATAGCTTTTATTGAATAACGCCTGTGGGACATATGGCATTCCGGCAGTTTTGTACATGGCCACGTTTTTAGGAATGTCGTTTCCGTAGAAAACCTCTAATACGTATCACACGTGCCACAATTGTCGTTGAATACAAGAATCGATGTCAGATTCCCATTGCAATTAATGCCCAAACATGTTGATATTCCCAAAATTGGAAAATGCAATATTACGTGAATGTCATTCGCGTATATTAGCGATTGATGCATTTAGAAGACGGCAGTGAAGGGGAATTTAGGGATGTCTAGAAAAAACATGCGCTTAGCATTCGCGACCATCGCCACTATCGCATTGGCCGTACCTCTGGCAGCCTGCGGCACCAGTGATGTGTCATCCAGTTCGGATAGTTCGAAGAAGGAGAGCACGTCTATTCAGTCAACCGACATCAGCTCGGTCAAGAAGGATGACAAGATTGCTGCGATGCTTCCGAAGTCTGTTACTGAGGATGACAAGCTGACCGTTGGTATGGATACGTCATACGCTCCAGCTGAATTCCTGGCCGAGGATGGTAAGACGGCTATGGGCTTCGATGTGGATCTTGCCAAAGCCATGGGCAACGTGTTCGGTCTTGAGACTGAAGCGTTGACATCGAACTTTGATTCCATCATCCCGTCAGTCGGCAGTAAATACGATCTGGGCATTTCCTCGTTCACAATTACCAAGGAACGTTCCAAGGCTGTCGATTTCGTCAGTTATCTGAACAACGGCAACGCATATATTGTTCGCAAGGGCAATCCAACCAACGTGGATATCAAGAACCTATGCGGTAAAACCGTTGCGGTACAGTCCGGCACCACGCAGGAAGATAGCGTTAAAAAGGTTTCCGAGCAATGCAAGACCAATGATAAAGACGCGGTCGATATCCTCTCCTACAAGCGTATGACCGATATGACCACCGCCGTTGTCACCGGCAAGGCTGATGCCTCCTATTCTGGTGTTGCAGGTAACGGATACGCGGTACGTCTATCCGACGGTCAACTCGAAATCACCGGCGGTAACATTGATGGTGCGCTTGAAGGCATCGTCATTCGTAAGGGCGATACCCAGACCGCAAAAGCTGTGCAAGCTGCAGTTCAGAAACTCATCGACGATGGCACCTACATGAAGATTCTTAAAAACTGGGGTTCCGATGTCGGAGCGGTAAAAACCGCCGAAATTAATCCGGAAGGTGTCTGAACCGATTAGGCGGAGAGGAAGAATGAATGACAAGAATAGCCGATAAGACATTCCGTTTCGGTGCGGCGGAAGGGCCTATGATCCTTATCCACGCTGGCGCTGGAGATAGTTGCGGCGAGACGCCGGAGCAGGCCGAACAGATTCGTGTCGATTTGAAGAAGGCTGCGCTGGCTGGTTTCGATGCTTTAAAGAAAACCGATGATGCTTCCGAAGCGGTATGTGCCGCTATCCATGTACTGGAAGACGCAACGGAATTCAATGCAGGTAGGGGAGCGGCTCTCACCGAGGATGGCAAGGCTCAGATGGACGCCTGTTTGATGACCGGCGATGGAGATGCCGGTTCAGTGTTCGGAGTCACCTGTGCTAAGCATCCAATCGATGCTGCCAAGGCCGTCAAAGAGTGCACCAAGCACGTTTGCATGGATAATCCATCTGAAGAATTGCTGGGCCAGCTCGGCGTCGAAACAGTCGAGAACGAGTATTTCATCACCGACGCGCGCCGCGAAATGCTCGCCAAAGCCAAAGAGGATGGCGACGGCGGAGTCATTGTGATGTCGCCCCACGGTGAGGCTGTGGTTGCGTTTAATAGCGAGATGATGAATTTCGCTTTTGCGGATGATGACCAGGCTATCCCGTTCCCGCTTGAAGACGGACTTGAATAAGGTATTCAAAAATGGCGTCCCGCTGATCTTTTATTGAAGATTCAACGGGACGCCCTTTTAAGACATCAATGGCTGTGGTTTTATTTGATTCGCCGTGCTGTTTTCCAGATGGGAATATGCTTTAGCGAGCTAGAATTCCGGTTCGATAAGCGGGATAATATACCAGCTTTTAGAATTTCATGAGGTACGTCATCGAGCGTGGGTAGCTTAGATTCGACGAACGAGCCGGTCTTCCTGCCGGCTCCAAGAACGGATTCCGCGAAGACATGGATATCCGCCTCGTCTCCGGTACTTATATAAGTCGGGTCGTTGATTGTAAGAGCGTATTTCATAACAGGTAGCATTATCGTAGATAAGGCCCGAAATCCTGCGCACTTTGTGATTCGGCTTCTTGGAAGAGAACATGGCCCCGTGCCGTGTACGATTTTCAGTCGCCGAACAAGAAAACCGCGATTGGAAAGAGGCGTGAGACCATGTCCAAGGAAATCATACAGTTCGACGACGCCATGTTCGAATCCAAGCTTGACGCCATGATCAAAACGAAGGTCGAGGATATCGTCAACTCGATACTGCCCGGGGCGAGGTGTCAGCGGTGCATGGTGCGCTTCATGCGCAACGTGCTCTCCAAGACGCCGCCCAGTCACCGCGAATGGGCGGCGGCCCCTACCTGAATATCATTCGATATTGCTGATATTGCAACAAGAAATCTCAATAGAAGATTGCAAAAAAGATTGGCTATCATGCGATATGTGATAGCCAATCTTTTTGTATATTTGGAGAATATCAATCGCCCTATATCGACAATATATTGCGATAATCCAAGAATATTTGATGATTAGTCGGCGATGTCGGCTTTGTAGAAGTTCACGTAGGAACGGCTCGGCGTCGGACCGCGTTGACCCTGATAATGCGAGCCAGTGCCTTGCGAACCGTACGGATGTTCTGCGGGGGAGCTGAGCTGGAAAAAGCACATCTGACCGATCTTCATGCCCGGCCACAACTTCACCGGCAACGTCGACACATTCGACAATTCCAACGTGATATGACCCTCGAAACCAGGGTCGATGAAGCCTGCGGTGGAATGCGTGAGAATACCCAAGCGGCCCAGCGAGCTCTTGCCCTCCAGTCGGGCGGCAATTGTCGGATCAAGCTTCACATACTCCCACGTGGACCCCAACGCGAACTCACCCGGATGCAGAATCCACGGTTCGTCCGAAGCCACCTCGAACTGCTCGGTCAGCTCGCCCTGATTCTCAGCCGGATCGACATACGTGTACGCATGATTGTTGAACAGGCGGAAGAAACGGTCCAAACGCACGTCAATGGAAGCAGGCTGCACCATTTCCGGGGTCCACGGATCGAGTGAAATATGACCTTCGGCCTGCGCGGCGAGAATGTCGCGATCGGACAGCAGCATCGAAACTCCTTATTGCCAGGCACGCGAATGTGCCGGTATGGCGCTCGCCAACATTCGAACGCTCGCATGGTTGAGCGTGCGAATGCCGGCAATTGCGAAATGATTATTAGCTGGCTCTAGTCTAACGCGGTATCGCTATATCGTGGCTTATATCGGGGCTGTAACGATTGCCGTGTGCTTGGTACGCAAAATCCGATGCATGGATTTTCTACGGGATTCTTCTGCAGGATTTCTTACAGGATTCCCGGCGCGATATCATGTGCTGCAAGCCAGTCGCGCAAATCGCTGAATTCGTTGAGACTAACCGCATGATCGAGCCCACGGTAGCTTTTCGACGTGAGGAACGTATGCTCGTCCAGCCAGGCGGCAGTCGCGAAAAGCTCCGGCATCGGAATCACGGTATCGTTCTTGCCATAACCGTAGAACACAGGAATATTCAACTCCGCGACATAACTGTCGGCAGGCGCGCTACCGGCGACGATGCCCGGAGCAAGGAAGCCGGAAAGTGAGATTGATGCGGCGTACCGTTCCGGATGGACGCGCAGCAATTGAATCGCCAGCAAACCACCCTGCGAAAAACCGATCGGCACCACAGCGCGATCTTCGGAAACATTGCGCGCGACCCAATCGTCAATGGCTTGGGCGGCAGCATAAGCGTCGCGATCCAAATCTTCGCCGGAAGGCACGCAATCATGGAACCACGAATACGCGCCCTGACCGAAGCCGAATTCACCGGAGCCAGCCTCCTGCAGCACGAGCGGCGCGCGCAACGACGCGAAATCGTTGTAGGGAGCTACGTAACGCATCATGTCGGCCAAATCAGCCTCATTGGAACCCCAGCCGTGCAGACAGAGGAACAGCGGGCGTCGTGGAGCCGCATTGCCGCCCCCGCGCGAATACTGCACGTGCGTGACCTGCAGCGGCTCGCCGAACCGCCCCGGAACCACCTGCGATTCGCGCCCGATCAGACCGGTCGGGGTGTTTGGATTGCTGGAATCGTGGGAATCGCTGGTTTCGTGCTCGCGTATTTCACTCATGCCTCCAATATACCCGTTTCAGCGTCCCAATCCTCCCAGTCACTGGAAGGATTGGGACGCTGGGCGGCTTGTAAGCGGGCAAATTCTCCCACTGACTGGAGGAATCCACCCGTTGAAGGCAAAAAGAAACCCCGGTGGAGAGAAGACCACCGGGGAGAGAAAGGAGAGAGAAGAAGAAAGGGTTCAATTGTCGGGAACTGCTGTGGGTTCCTGGTCGGCTCTTTTGCTGACACCTCCTATATAAGCAGACGATGCTGAGTACATGTCTGGCGTTTTCTGGGAAATATCTGAGAATTTCAATTCCCTCATGTTTTAGATTGTGGAATGGCCTCCAGTTTGCCACGTTATACGCGCGTTCCGTTTCCGCGCAGTTGTCTCATCCTCCACGTTCCCACAGTTCGTTCGCAAACAAACTCATGGCGGATCACCGGCTCACGCCAGCTTGCTAACCCCATCAGATCAGCGGATGCTAGATCTGCGCGTCGGCGTCCACGCTCATCACATACACGTTGCGTCGCAGCTGCTTGGATTGCGCACGCGTAATGTCGCCCGCCTCGTACATGTCTTGGATCACACCCAGCTCGATACCATAGCTTTCGCGCTTCACATCTTCCGCCTGCGCCTGCGCCTCCGCGCTCGTGCCCACATTCGGGCGCGACCTCAGCGTAGCCTCGCCTCGTCGGTAATCCAGCAGCAGTGCCGAACAATGTTCCGTATTGTATGTGTCGCGGCCCATCTCCTCATACAGGCGGTCGATTACATGTTCGATGGCATCCACCTGCACCACGCGGGTGTGCGCGAACAGCTCGTCGTCGCTGAACAGCGGGGTAGTGCGGCGAATGCGGCTGTTCACACGCTTCAACATGGTGCCCATACGCCTCTGCAACGCCCTGAAGCGGCCTTTGGCTCGCCAGATGGTGCGTCCGGAATTATGTTCCGTTTCAATATGGCGCAGTGAGCTCATGATCTGGTCGAGCAGGCGCTCGCATGCTTCGATTTCCAGATCGTGCGCTGCCTTGTCGTCGTTCGGCGTCGCTTTGACTTTCGCCAGTCGCGCCTTGACGTATTCCTTCTCCCAATTGAGCGCATCGATCTGCAATTGCATATACCCTTGCGGATCGATTTCTCCGATGCGCTGCTTCAGCCGTGTAATACGTTTCGTATACGAGTCGATGATCATCAGCACCGCACGACGATTGTCGGGTGTGACTCGTCCCGTCAGTTCCTCCACGGTCCGTCGCAGCACTTCGATGGTGATTTCAGCCATTTTCACGGAAGTGTCTTTATTGCGATTCGGCGCCAGCAGAGGCAGCAGGAAGTTGGCGAGCAGCAAGGTTACGACGATCACGCCACCTGCGATGAAGATCAGCTCGTCACGCATGGGGAACCACGCGCCTCCCGTAATGGTGTACGGGATCGTGAACATCAACGACAGGGTGATGGTGCCTTTCGGCCCGCCGAACGTCATGACCGCGGCCGAACGCCAACGTTGCGCCGTCATCTTGCGTCGCTTACCGGTGACGGTATCTCGTGCGAGACGCAGCATCAACGAAATCCACAGAAATCGCATGACGATCACCACTGCGGAAACCGTAAGAATTGCAACCAGCAGCCGCCAATTGCTGACCTGAGGATCATCCCAGCTTGCGCTCATCGCATTCGGCAGCAGCATGCCAAGCAGAATGAACACCGTGCCGTTGAGCGTAAACGAGAATACCCCCCATACGCTTGACGAAACAATGTTGGTGCGAGCAACATTCGGGCCGATGCCGGTTCGGTCGAAACGGATGATCAAACCGGCCGTCACTACCGAAAGAATGCCGGAAACATGCACTGCTTCCGCACCCAAATACAGAATGAACGGCAGGAACAATTCCATCAAAATACGGCTTGTGGTCGTCTCCCAACCGAAAGATCGCAACGATTCAAATAACAGGTCGGCGATCATGCCTACTGCCAAGCCGAAAATAGCGCCGCCGAAGAACGAGAACACGAACTGTATGGCAGAATCTCCCACTTCGAATACGCCGCTGATGGCCGCTGCAATCGCAAACTGGAAGCCGACGATGCCGGACGCGTCGTTGAACAGGGATTCACCCTTGAGCACGCTGGTTTGCCGTTGCGTAAGAGCGGCTTCCTTGCCAAGCGAAGATACGGCGACCGCGTCGGTCGGTCCAAGCGCGGCGCCGAGTGCCAAAGCCGCGGCAAGGGGAATTGCGGGCCATGCGGCATGCAGGATGAAACCAACGGCTACCATCGTAGCGATCGCTAGTCCAATCGCCAATGAAAGTGACAGTTTAACGGATTTCAACAGCTCGCTTTTGTCGATTTCATGCGCTTCCAAATACAGCAGTGGCGCAATGAACAGCACCATGAACAGTTCCGGGTCGAGTGTGACGTTCGGAAAAAACGGTAACTGCGATGCCAACGCACCCAACGCGATCTGCACAAGAGGCGTGGAAACCTTGGGAATGAAACGGCTGATGAAAGAAGACAGCACAACCGCGGCGATAATACATACAATCAATTCGAATACCGCCAACGTGCCTCCTTTGCGCGCATTTTCCAAACTCTTCCAGCCTACCAAGAGGTATTTATGGGTGTGTTTCGCCTTTTGCTTCACGTGAATGGAACCGTATAGTGGCGGATATGCAGTGGAGTGACGACATGGGACTTGCGATCGAGTTGGCTCGTGAAGCCGCAGCGGAGGGTGAGGTGCCGGTCGGTGCCGTCGTGCTTGACGCTGGGGGAGCGGTGATTGGTCGGGGGCGTAATCTGCGTGAGGCGCATGCCGATCCGTTGGCTCACGCTGAGGTCAAGGCCATGACGCAGGCCGCTCGGTCGCTTGGTACGTGGAATCTTGCCGATTGCACGTTGATTGTTACCTTGGAGCCATGCCCAATGTGCGCCGGCGCGTGCCTGCAAACGCATGTCGGACGAATCGTGTTCGGCGCGTGGGATGCCAAGTTGGGTGCATGCGGTTCGATTTGGGACATTCCGCGTGACCCTCACGTCGGCCATGTTCCGGAAGTCGTCGGTGGTGTGCGCGAAATGGAATGCGCACGATTAATGACTGATTTTTTCGCTGGAAAACGGTAACTCGATTTTGCAGTCGCAAGAAATACTTTCCGAAAGAAAGAAACACGCTCGACGACGTCAACAAATAAAGCTTGACATATCATCGAAGGTGACAATACAAGGCAATCGCAATATGTAAAGGATGCTGCAATGACGCTCATTCAGACCTTCCATGGCAACGCTACCAACGGTACCGAACTCACTGCGGTCTACGCCGAACAGCCAGCCGCGAACGTGGCGTTCGCACTCGTATTCCCCGGCAATGATCTGCCGCGACTTGTGCACTGGGGCCGCCCGCTCGCAGCCCCGGCAACCGCGATCGACATGTTCGACGCGCAAATGCCACAGCGCGTTTCCGGCGCGCTCGACTACACCTCATGGCCAAGCGTACTGCCCACGCAATCCGAATCCTGGATTGGCGCAACCCGCTTCGACGTACGCCGCGACGGCGTGGAACTGTTCTGCAAGTTCGCAGTCAGCAACATCACCGCCGAAACCGTGGCAGCTGGCAAAACCTACGTCATGGGCGAAAAAGACGGATACCCGAGCTGGAGCGTGGCCGACGAACCCAAGCAGACCCCAACCGTTACCGTCACCGCAGAAGACGTGGAACAGCATGTGAAACTCATCTGGACCTGCGAACTCGACGAAACCGGCCTCATCCGTCAGAACGCCGAAGTCGTGAACACTGGCGAAGGCCAGCTCGAAGTCGGCAAGATCGAACTCGCATTCACTGTGCCGGCCGACGCCAACGAAATCCTCACCACCACCGGCCACCATCTGCGTGAACGCTCCCCGCAGCGTCAAGACTTCACCCTCGGCCGCTTCGCCAAAGCATCCATGGCCGGACGCCCAGACTTCGATGCCACCCTGCTGCTCAGCGTCGGCGAAAAAGGCTTCGGCTTCACGCACGGCAACGTCTACTCCGCACACGTGGCCTGGAGCGGCAACAGCGTGCTTTCCGCGGAACGCCTGCCCTATACCAGCGGCGTGATTGGCGGCGGCGAAGTGCTGTTCGGCGGTGAAATCAGCCTCGCCAACGGAGAGTCCTACACCACCCCATGGCTCATCGGCTCCTATGGCGAAGGCCTCAACGAAGTCGCAGCCCGCTTCCACGGCTACATTCGCCGCGTGCACCGCGACTGGCTCGCTGAACACAACATCGCGCCCAAGCCACGCCCGGTCATTCTCAACACGTGGGAAGCCGTCTACTTCAACCATGATTACGACACCCTCACCGCACTCGCCGACAAGGCCGTGGAAAGTGGCGTGGAACGTTTCGTGGTGGATGACGGCTGGTTCGGCTCCCGCCGCGACGACACCTCCGGCCTTGGCGACTGGCAGATCTCGCAAGACGTGTGGCCCGACGGCGACAAGTCACTCAAGGCACTCGCCGATTATGTGCATGGCAAGGGACTCGAATTCGGCCTGTGGTTCGAGCCGGAAATGGTCAACCCGGATTCCGACCTGTTCCGCACGCATCCCGATTGGGTGTTGAAGCCCACTGAAGGCCGTCTGCCAATGCAGGGACGTACCCAGCAGGTTGTGGACCTGACCAATCCGGACGCCTACGACTACATTTACGACGCAATGGACAAGCTCGTTGGTGAACTCGGCATCGACTACATCAAGTGGGATCACAACAAGCTCGTCACCGAAGCCGTCTCCCCGCGCACCGGACGCCCGGCAGTGCACCAGCAGACGCTCGCCGTATATCGCATTTTCACCGATCTGAAGGCCGCACATCCGGGACTTGAAATCGAAAGCTGCTCTTCCGGCGGCGGCCGCGTGGACCTCGGCATTCTCGAAGTAGCCGACCGCATTTGGGGATCCGACTGCGTTGATCCGGTGGAACGCGCCGACATCCAGCGCTATACATCGCTGCTCGTGCCTCCGGAAATGATCGGCGAACACGTGGGCGCATCACCGGCGCACTCCACGCATCGCGCAACCACGCAGGAACTGCGCATGGCCATGGCCTTCTTCGGGCACATGGGCATCGAATGGAACCTGCTCAAGGAACCGCAGGAAGACATCGACGCGCTCGCCGAATGGGTCGCCGAATTCAAGAAGCATCGCGAATGGTTCGCAGTCGACACAGTCGTGCATTCCGACGCCGCCGATCCGGCAGTGCGCTTGGACGGTGTGGTCATGCCCAACAAGGCAGCCGCCATCTACCGTTTCACCCAGCTCACCACCTCGCAGACCTACCCGGCCGCGCCGGTACGCCTGCCCGGCCTCGACCCCGACAAGGTGTATGAGGTGTCTCCGCTCGACGTGAGCCTCGACCTCGCCAAGCAAGACATCGCCAACGGACAGAGCCCGCTCGGCTGGTGGAAGACCGAAGGTGTGAAGATGACCGGACGTGCGCTCGCCACGTACGGCATCCGCCCGCCGGCACTGCATCCGGCGCAAGCAGTCCTTTTCAAGGCTGTGCTTGCGCCCGTCGAGAGCGCTGAATAAGCCGTAATCGCATAACAAAAATCCTCCCTGAACAAAAGGGAGGATTTTTGCATTAAAAAACAATCAAGTAATCAATCAGCCAACATATTGCCGAATCGCCTGCGCTGCGGCAGCCTTGGCCCACAATGCCCAATCATGGTCGGGAATTTCAAAATCCACTGGCGCGGCCTGGCTATGCCGATACATGTTGATGCCGTTGCGCAAGTCGTCAATGCCGAATTTCGCGATGAACGACGATTCTCCGGCAATCATGATTTTGTCTGGCATGGCAAGATTGGCGATGGTCGCCACCATGGTGCCGAGACGGAAGCAGGTGCGGTTCACCAGATTCGTCGCCTGCGGTTTGTTCGCGCGTGCGTCACGTGCGAAATCGTCGAATGATGCGGGATGTCCGATAATCTGCGAATATTCCGCCGCGATCGAGTTGTCGGACAGGCATTGCGCGCATCCCTTGTGTCCGGAAACACAACGCGGTCCATCCGGATCGACCAGAATATGCCCGACCAAACCGTAACTTTTATCCGGACAGCTCACCAGCTCGCCGTTGACCGTCAACGAATAGCCGACGCCTGCGCCGAACGTCAGCACCGCGAAGCTATCCAATCCAACACCGGACCCAAACAGGCAGGCATCAACGACCAACGAATCGATATCATTGTAAATGCCTGTCGGCAATCCGGTAGCCTCGCGAACCATAGCGGAAAGCTCCACGGGCTGCGACCAGTGCATGAACGGTGCGAACGTCACTACGGCATTGTCGACGACATACCCGCCCAGCGAGATTCCCACGGCGCACGGTTTCGGCCATCCTGCCATCTCCGCCTCGTCGGAACAGTCGATCGTCAGTTGTTTGATCAGCGTGACCACGGTTTGCGGCGACGTGTCTTCGATTTCCAAATCGTGGCATCCGGTGATAATCTGCCCGATTGCGTTGACCGCAACCGCCGAAATATGCGTCGCATTGATTTTCATGCCGACGAAAGATCGCGCGTTCTTGATTATTCGCAATCCCATTTGCGGGCGGCCGCGACGTTCCGTATTTTCTTTCTGAACGAAACCTTTCGGCAGTTTACCGGCCTTGCCGGACGGCATCGGCGTCTCCTCGATCACACCAGCATAAATCAGATCGCTGGTAATACGGGAAACCGCGCCTTGCGAAAGTCCTAAAATCTGTGCCAAAGTAATACGCGAAATCGGACCGTATTTCATGACGCAAACCGCGACTTTATGGGTATATTCCGAGCCTTCAAACCACTGTGGCAGAGGTGAAACCGCCATCTGCACCATCCTTCGTGCTCCTGTTCGCGTACATCGTGCATCAAATTACTTTCTCAGAGTGACAAAATCTCGTCGTTTTTGTTTTCCGCCCCGTACAGGCGCGCTGAGCTGGGAATGAAAACTGCCTCCTTCTACAATTTCCAGTAACGGTGATGCGGTAAGGAAGCTGCTGCACCGTAGTGGAGAAAAGATACAAAGGAGTCGAGAATGAAACCTGATTCCACCACCAGTGTAGGTAAATTCAGGAGGATTGTATGCCGTACGCTCACAGCCGTATGCGCAGTCGCATTGACTGCCGGTCTTGCCGGTTGCGGCAACAGTACCGCTGGAACCGTCACTTTGGATTTCTTTCAGTATAAAGCCGAAGCGGCGGACTGGTTCACCGCAAAAGCAAAGGAATTCGAGAAAACCCATCCCAACATCAAAGTCAACGTCAACAATTCGTCCGACGCAACCACCGATCTGCGTACGCGACTCGTGAAAAATCGCGAACCCGATGTCATCACCATCAATGGCGATATTAATTTCGGTATGCTCGCCGAAGCAGGTGTCTTCCACGATTTTACCGACGACGACATCGTCGACGAACTCAATCCAGGCATGGTGAACATCGCCAAGAGCCTTGTACAAACCAACGACGAATCCAAGAAGCGCCTGTACGGCCTGCCGTATGCGGGTAACGCATCTGGCTACATCATCAACGCCGACGTGTGGGAGCAGGCGGGCGAGGATCCCGACAATCCGCCGCAGACATGGAGCGAATTCATCGACCTGCTGCAACGCTTCAAGAGCAAGGGCATTGTACCGATCGAAGCGAGCACTGCCGATCCGTGGACACTTCAGGCGCCGTTGGCGTCACTCAATTCCACGCTGGTGCCGGAATCCGAATATCTTTCCCTCAAAGACGGATCGAAGAAATTCTCCGACCTGTGGGGCACTGTCAGCGATCAGCTGGTCGAGATCTACCAGAATTACACGCAGAAGAATCCGGCAGTTACCTACCAGCAGGCTACGCAGGATCTGGCCGCTGGCAAAGCCGCGATTCTGCCACTCGGCACCTACGCGATTCCGCAGATCCGACTCATCAACAGCGATGCCAACCTGCGGTTCGCGCAAATGCCGGCAACTGATAATGCCGAAGAACAGCAGCTCACGGCAGGCGATGACGTGATTCTGACCATGGGTGCGCACACCAAGCATGAGAAGGAAGCGCGCGAATTCATCGACTTTCTGATGAACGACGAAAACATCAAGGACTACTCCAAGCAGCAGTCCGCATTCACCCCCTACAAAGACACGTATGTGGGTGACGAAGCGCTGAATGGCGTGCTCGACTTCTACCAGGCGGGCAAGCTGGCCGATTTCTGCGACCATTACGTGCCAGCCAGCATCAATCTCGCAGGCTTCCTGCAGACGCTGATTCAGTCGGGCAACACCGAAAAATTCCTGAACAGCATGCAATCCGAATACGACAAGATCGAAGCCAGAAACTTCAGGTGAGAGGAGGAACGGACATGACTACCGCACATACTGCAAATACTGCGAAGAAATCGGCAAAAACTTCCAAGAATAAGGTTTCGAAATATTCCAAGCGCAAGGTTGATCCGGCATTTTATTGGATGACCGTTCCGGCTGTGATTCTGGTGTCCATCTTCCTGTATTGGCCGTTCCTGCAGGGCGCGGCATACTCGTTCACTAATTCGCAGGGTTACGGTGATTTTAAATTCATCGGATTGAAGAATTATATTGCGATGTTCCAGGATTCTCGCGTCGGTCACGCGTACCTGTTTACTATTTTCATCGCAATTTTGATTACGATTGGCACGAATTTTCTTGGCATGTTCCTTGCGGTGCTGCTGAATTCGAAAATCGCGTTCAAAAACGGATTCCGTGCGATCTTCTTCATTCCGTACACCTTGTCGGTGCTGGTGATCGGCTACGTGTTCAAGTACATTTTCATGACGCCGCTGCCGGCGATCGGTCAGGCGCTGCATATTGATTGGCTGTCGACGTCGATGATTTCCAATCCGGATTTGGCATGGTTCCCGATTGTGTTCCTGTCGATCTGGCAGGGCGTGGCCTACTCCACGCTGTTGTACTTGGCTGGCCTTCAGACCATCGACAACGAGATTTACGAGGCAGCCGCAATCGACGGCGTGAGCGCTTGGCAGAACTTCTGGCAGATCACCTTCCCGCTGATCGGCCCGTTCTTCACCATCAACATGGTGTTGAGCCTCAAGAATTCGCTCGGCGCGTTCGACCAGATCATGGCATTGACCAAGGGCGGCCCGGATTCCAAGACCGAAACCGTCTCGTACCTGATCTTCCAGAACGGCCTTGGTAATGGCGAATACTCCTACCAGATGGCGAACGCGGTCACGTTCTTCATCGTGCTGGCAATCCTGGCCTTTGTGCAGCTGAAGTTCTTCAGTGGCAAGGAAAAGGTCTGAGCAAGGGTCTGAAAGTCTGAAGGTAAAGAGGAAATATCATGACTAGCGCAACTGTTGCAAAGACTGGCGTTCAAGCGCAAGCAAAGCCGGAGAAAATCCGCCGGGATCATAAGGTCAACTGGTGGCTGACCGCGGTTGTGACCGTGTTGAGCCTCACCGTGCTCGTGCCGCTGTATTTCACCGTGGTCACCGCGCTGAAGACTCCGGGCGAGGCTGGTACGTTCAGCCTGCCAACCACGTGGGAATGGCATAATTTCGCCGATGCATGGAATAAGGTGAACTATCCGAAGGCCGCGCTTAATTCCGCGATCATCACTGTGTGCGCGGTGGTGTTGACGCTGCTGACGAACACGTTCGTCGCGTATGCTGTGGCAAGGAATATGGATAAGCGATTCTTCCGCTTCTTGTATTACTTCTTCCTTGCGATGATGTTCGTGCCGTTCACGGTGATCATGCTGCCGATCGCGAAGGAAATGGGTTCGCTGCATCTTGATAATCAGCTTGGTCTGATTATTCTGTATACGATTCTCGGTATTGGTACGAATCTGTTTATTGCGATTGGTTTTATTCGTTCGATTCCGATTTCGTTGGAAGAGGCGGCTCGCATCGACGGTGCTTCCACTTGGCGCATTTTCTGGACGATTATTTTCCCGCTGATGGGTCCGATTAATGCCACGATTGCGATTTTGACCGCACTGTGGGCTTGGAACGACTTCCTGCTGCCGTTGATCACGCTGACTGATCAGAGCAATCAGACGATTCCGCTCGCACAGTATGTGTTCCAAAGCCAGTTCACGTCGAACTATCCGATGGCCTTCGCGTCCTACCTGATGGCCATGGCTCCGGTCCTCATCGTTTACATCTTCGCCCAAAAGTGGGTCGTCGGTGGAGTGATGAGGGGAGCCGTTAAGTGAACAGCCCAGTGGTCTGTTCATAGGCTCCCCCTGAGCGAGCCGATAGGCGAGTGAAGGCAGGGACAATGCGGCCGTAGGCCGTCCGTTCAGGAAGTAACACTTCACAGCGCCGAGCGGGAATCCTCGTTTCCCCTTTTTCGAGGATTCCCGCTTTTTCGTATATATCAGCGGCTGCGCGTCGATTCTGCGTGCCTGACCTTTATACCTTTGGCTTCTATCGCTCTGCCCCCGTATTCGAAAAAGTCGGTTTTCCATCATCGAATGAATCCCGATGCATATATGGGGGCGCAATTTCCGCCGAATCGCATCGAAAGCGTACCCCCAAACCCGAAAAACTCGATTTTTTCGATACGAAACCGAGTTATTCGCTTATTTACTCGATCGGCTGGAGTCCCGTCCGACGTTCCTTCCCGTCCGACGGCCATCCAATCGCGATTCGTCCGATTTCGCGCGCGGGCTGCGCCATGGTGGTCAGTTTGATGCTGGCGGCCACATCCGATCCGTCGTGCCCGGCCACGGACATGTCTTCCAGCCCGCGCATCGTGCTGTACGGTTCCAGAAGCAGGACACGTATAATCCGTTCTGCGCGGTCGAGGTCTGTTTCGACGTCGACGTGCCGCACGACGGCTGCATTCTGTCTTTGTACTAGCACAAGGAATGGTGGATGTGTCCGATATGGGAGCGGACGTTCTCTGACATTCCCGAACGGACCCAGCTTCTGCTGTGGCGCTCCTCCGATACGTGGTACGCGATGCTGGCAGTGTGCGAGGGTAATATCCGTGCCGATTTGGGAGGCTTCCGACGGACGGTTGCGGTTGCGGGCGTCCACCAACGCGATGGGCTTCACCCGGCTGGATGGGATGCTGGGCGTCGCCGCCGTGTCCGATGATCCATATCGTGCCATCCATGAATGCGTGCGCGCTGCCGTCACGCGGACGCATATCCGCATGCGTTCCTAACGCGCATTTCCGAAGGAACTTGCCGGGCTTGGATGGTGTACGTGGGATTCGCTCGGGCAGGACGTCAGCGAACGGGCAATCATCGCCAAAATGGAGGAATTCCGTCGCAAGAACATACCAGTATCCTGGGTGCTGCTTGACGATGGATGGTCCGATGTCGATCGGAAGAATGGCACGTTGCGCTCGTTCGGTGCGGATCCAAGCCGCTTCCCCAAAGGACTTTCGCACACCGTGCGTCTGCTGAAGGACGAGTTCGGCGTGAAGTATGTCGGCGTGTGGCAGGCATTCCAAGGCTATTGGAACGGCGTCGATCCGAACGGCGAGGCGATCATCGGCAGGCATGAGGGACTTGATACCGCGGCGGTCAGGCATTTCGGCAACGCGCTCATCAACTGCATGGGGATGGTGCTTGAGAACTATTGGCATCGTCCGGTTTCTCCAATCGTCAGGAGCAGTGACGACTACTTGCCGCACAATCCGCGTTCGTTGGCTGAGCATGTCATGCAGAACGCGTTCAACGCGCTGCTAATGGGTGAGCTGTACCACTGCGATTGGGACATGTTCTGGAGCGAACATCCCCACGCGTGGGCGCATGGCATCATGCGGTTGCTGAGCGGAGGCCCGGTGTATTGCTCCGATGCCGAAGGGCATACGGATGAGAGGATGCTGCATGATCTTCTTGACTTCGGCGGCGGATTGGCGAGACCGGACGCACCAGGCCTCCCTACGGCGGATTCGTTGTTGCGCGATCCACGGAAGTCCGCGGAGGCCTTGGGCGTCCATGCGCGTTTCGGTGATCGCGACGTGACGGCTTACGTCGGCCTTTGCGAGGAACACGAGCAGGAGGTGCGGTTGGCCGCGCGCAGACCGGGACGTGTCATCCGTCCCGAAAGCGGGGACGTCCGTCCACTGCAGGTGGGGGAGACCATGTCGACGAGCGTCTCCCACGGGGAAGTCGTGATCTTCGAAGAGTAGCCGATATACCCCCATTCCGTCATTCATTTCCTGCTTTGCAAAACGCGCCGCAGGCAAGAAAGAAAAAACGCTTTACGTACCATGGGATATAGCAAAGTTCATCCATTCCACTTAGGCAAAGGAGCTCAATCGCGATGACGAATTTCAATCGTTCCACTCTTCCTGACACCGTCCGTTCGAATGGCGCCACCCCGAATCCATGGTGGGCTAACGCGGTGGTCTACCAGATCTATCCCCGTTCCTTCCAGGATTCCAATGGCGACGGCATCGGCGATCTGAAGGGCATCACCAGCCGGCTCGACTATCTCGCAGATCTCGGCGTGGACGTGCTATGGCTGTCCCCGGTCTTCAAGTCCCCGCAGGACGACAACGGCTACGACATCTCCGACTACCAGGACATCGATCCGCTGTTCGGCACGATGGCCGATATGGACGAGCTGCTTGCCGAAGCGCACAAGCGCGGCCTGAAGGTCATCATGGACCTGGTCGTGAACCACACGTCCGACGAGCATGCCTGGTTCCAGGCTTCCCGCGACAAGAACGATCCTCATGCGGATTGGTATTGGTGGCGTCCGGCCAAGCCGGGCCATGAGCCGGGCACGCCCGGTGCCGAGCCGAACCAGTGGGGCTCCTATTTCGGCGGTTCCGCATGGGAGTACGATCCGAAGCGCGGTGAATACTTCTTCCACCAGTATTCCAAGAAGCAGCCTGACCTCAACTGGGAGAACCCGGAGGTGCGCAAGGCCGTCTACAAGATGATGAATTGGTGGATGGATCGCGGCATCGACGGCTTCCGCATGGACGTGATCACTCAGGTTTCGAAGACTGTTGATAAGAACGGCAAACTGCCGGGTGAAGACGGTTCTGAAATTGAGGATTATCCAGTTGGTGAGGAAGGCTATTCCAGCCCGTTCCCATGGTGTTCCGACGGTCCGCGCATCGACGAATTCCTCGCTGAAATGCGCCGTGAGGTGTTCGAGGGCCGTGAGGGCTACATGAACGTCGGCGAGGCGCCGGGCATCACTCCGGCCCGCAACGAGCACGTCACCGATCCGAAGAACGGTGAGCTTGATATGCTGTTCCTCTTCGACCACGTGGGCATTGACCAGGAAGGTTCCAAGTGGAACACCGTGCCGTTCGAAGTCAAGAATCTGCGTGCTCGTCTTGCCGACCAGCAGGAGGCCGTGAGGAATGCCGGCTGGGCCAGCCTGTTCTTCTGCAACCACG
>OLRG01000953.1_pt1 | contig 25078 bp, 30 predicted proteins | sample 1672331 | NCBI WGS metagenome assembly OLRG01 (sample SAMEA3136672, study PRJEB25190) | human gut metagenome
CTCATCCAGTTCCTTCTTTGTCTGCGGTGAAAGCTCTATGTGTGCTACCTGAAGCTGCTGTTGAAGTCCAGATTTCATGGGGTCTGACCCCGAAAGTTTTTTATTTTTGATAAAAAAGTGCGTGTAAATTTTAAATCTACACGCCCCCTTTGAGTTTACACTATCTTTTTCATTTTAGAAATTATTTTGTCAGCTTGTAAAAGAATAGAACGTAACTCCTCTTGAGACAGATTATATTTATTATCCTGCCCATGCACAATTTGGTTTCTAATATTTAATAACTGATTTATAATTTTAATATCCTGTTCTGATATAATTTGAGTATCTTTCAAATTTGACACCATAGATGATAAAGAAAGAGTATCTTCTTCTGGTGTCAGTTCATGTATTAATGCTTCAATTTCTTTCCATTTGTTTACAACTTCATATGGAGAAATAATATAACTTTGTCCTCTATAATATTGAGGTCGTATTCTTATCATGTTCTTAAATAGCAACGAAAACATTGCAACGAATAGTCCCATAAATATCAGGATAAATGCCATCATCATTATCGAATCATATTGAATAGTAGTTCTAACTTCGCTCCACATCATAAGCATTAAACCAAATAGGGCATATATTATACCGAGTAAAGAAATCATTGAAAGCATACGATTTTTTCGTTGCACTCTTTTATCAATTCTAAGATTTGATTTTGTGGTAACGTCTAGTCGTATTAAATCAGATGGATTGATTAAGTCAGCATCATTTTCGTGCATATCACCAAGAATACGTTCAATCAATAAATCCTTGTATTCCTCTCCAAGTTCATCAACAATTACTTTTAATTTATAATCTGAAATATTATATTTCACTTTATTCACCTCCTATAAAATATGTAACAATTGTTGCTACAAGTGCTATCAAGGTCACTATTGCGAAGGCAACGAAATATCCTAAATTAAAAGTGTTTTCTGTGGTAATGAACCTTTCAGGTATAAACATTAAACCCGAGATGAACAATAGTAGCTCTGCTACAATACGAACAAGAATAGTTTTTATACTTTTCTTCTTTTCCGTTTTATTCCTTCTAACTGCTTGAAAGATAATATTATCTGTAATTTCGGTTGATGCTCCATTCTCCCGAATAAGTTCTTCGACCTTTTCCGCTTCACTTATAATTTCCAAGGTATATTTTTGGGATTGTTCTTGAAGCCTGCTTTTTGCACTAGCTGTAAAATTACGGATTTTGTCATCAGCAATTTCATATTTTATCTCCAAAGTTCTCCCTCCTTCGTTAAATTTCTACAAATAAGCATATCATAATTATATGGTCATTTGATAGTATTGTCAATTTCGTTGACTACTCTATTTCCCTATTCTCGGTGGAAACTCCATCTTAAATTTGTACTGCGAACCCTTGATTCCTTTTCCGCCTTTAGTATAAGAAAAATCTTCGATACTCTCCGGAATCAGGTACGCATCATAGTTCCCTTTTTTGCCTTTTAACCCTTTGACCAATCTTCTTCATGGGGTCTGACCCCAATGTTGCTTCAGGAGCAATATAGCCTTCTTTTCTGGCTTTATCCCGCCAGTTACGAAGTGTCTGTTCAGAGATTCCTTCTTCTCTGGATATCTTGGTAATGGATTCATTGTTTGGTGGAAGCATCCTCCTGAGGAGTGCATCTTTTAATTCTGGACTATGGTTCATAGTGAAAAGCTCCCTTCCTGTGATAGCTATATACTACCACAAAAGTAATTGTCTTTCACTGACAACTATCCTAACACACAGGGAGGATAAAATCCGGTCGTTTGCAAACCAAATTGCCTGCAAATGCCGGATTTTCAATGTTTTTTATTCCTCATCAACCCCTAAAATTTGTTTAGGGGAGATTTTTTCGGAAGTTCACATAATTCTTTTTCTTTTTGTTTTAGCAGTTCAAGCTCTTGCTGATATCGTTTTAGTGTTGCTTTCATAAGATAATTTCTGTTTTCTTTGCTCCAGGTATCCATTGTTTTTTGTCCATAAAACAACGTAAAATCATGAATAGTAGCCGCTATTTGCTGTATAGCTTCTGACCAAGAATTACATCTCAATGGTGCACTTGGAAGATCTGTAATTTTAAAATATAAAGATATTATTTGTTTGTTCAACGTTTTTACATTATCAACTAATTTATTTTCCGAAATAATGCCATTAGAATATTCTCTATATTGAGCAATGAATTGATTTGCGCAACCTATTATTTCGTTTAAATATTGTTTTGCTTGTTTAATATATTCTTCTTGTGGTACAGTCTGCTGGTTTAACATCCTCAATACATTATAAGAAATATGCTTTTCCACAAATATCCCATCTATTATTTCAGAATTTTTTTTATTTCCATACCAATTATTTTTATCCATTGTGTCGTCAACCCAAATAGTAATCCAAGCAAAATTACACTTTACCATATCCTGTTCATCATATCCCATATGACAACGTATCATATTAACTGGCAGACCATTTAATCGCTGTTCTTGTTCAGCATTTTTATAAACATTCGAATATTTTATATCATCGACAATGCTTTTCGTTATTCTTACAATATCAGATTCTACAAAATGATATTTCAAAATAACCTTAGCGATATATCGTTTTTGTAAAGATTGATGAAATGGCACAATCTCATATATAATATATTCTTCAGTATCTTTATATATGTGTTGCTTTTCATATGGCGTATACTTCCGAACAGGAAAATAAATAGTTCCTGTTATATTAGATCTAAACACAGGATGTTGAATCTTATCACCTTTTTGATTCCATATATCTGTCATTCGAATAATAAGTTCGTTTATTTCTTCAAGGGATTTTTTCCCTTTTTTTATTATAAAATCTGCAGTTAATGCATCACATAAAAAGTGTGTATACAAGCTTATTCTATTTTCTGGTGGATAAAAAGTCGAATTCTCACTTGCTCCACAAGAAGCCATAACTGCATATCCTGCTCCTGCAAACTCTTCAACCAATTCACTAATTCCTAATGTTTCAACTTTAGGAATCATAAAATCACCTGAGCGGCAACTATCCAAAATGATAATTTTATTTTTTGCTTTTATTTCATTTACCAACTCAATCACTTCTTGTACACGCACATTTGTTTCACTGAGTGCAAGTGTTCCATTACTGCCATGACCAGAAAAGTAAAAAATATAAGTATCATCAGCTTCTACCAACATTGATGCTATTTTCAATTCATTAGCAAATTTACTTATATTAACTGTACCAGAACTTCCCAAGGTTCTAATATCCCGTTGCGAAACACATAATCCTTTTATCAAAGCATCCTTCACTGCTTCTATATCGTTTTTACACGCTTCTAAATTTGGTATTCTTGGGTTATCATAATTACTTACCCCTACCAGTGTAGCTTTTACTGTTCCCATTTTATCCCCCCGCTTAACTTTTCTAATAACCATACAGTTACTTCTTCATTAGTCGAGTAGGTACACTCCTTACGGTCGTGCCCCCTCACAGAATTCCGGACGTGTGGCTTTCCCGCATCCGGCTCTTTGCGAAACGAATAGTTCACATTATCATTCGTATATACTGACATATATCCGGGTTCTTACCAGTGGATAACTGTTATCCAGCATATTTAGAAATTCTACCCAATTATAGCTTTTCTTCTGGCTTCTCATGTTTATGGGGTCTGACCCCGAGAGTTTCGTAGGTATAAAGATTGGCAGGCAGTCTTGTATTAGACCACCTGCCTAACAATAAATCTTTGTATTATTTAAGAATCCAATATTTTATCCACTAATGATTATAGGTTTGTTCATATTCTCAGCCATATCAATTATCCCTGCCATATCTAATTCTCTTTCTTTGACTATATTCATTATTGGGGTTCTAAATAATTCAGCTAATCTAAAATCTTGTTTTACCTCAATATCCGAAATATTTATATGGTCAATTAATCCTGTTGCATATGCTGCCAAGATTCGAAAATATTTTTCTACTTCTATTTCTACTTCTGGACTTATCTCCCTCATTGAAAATAAAACATGCTTAGGAAATTTATTTTTAAGATTTTCTATGTCATTACATAAATCAAAGCATATAACAGGTGTCATATAATAGTTATTCAAGTCCAATTGACTGCTATTCAAAGTTGTTTTTATCTGTATTTTTGCATTATCTAAATAATTTAATGCAGGAATATCAACTTTCAACTGATTAAGTATATTTTCCTTTTTACACCAAGCTATATCTTTTGAAGTATGGTTTGGATTATAATCAGGAATATTATACTGTAAATACATACCACTTTTTTCATCCTTATATATAACGTATTTGAAGGATGTTGAAAAAGCTAAATAATCTTCATACGAAATATCTGAATACTCTTCATATATATTTGGTTTAAATCTTGCAATGTTTATACAAACTCTATTGATATCTGGATTCGATGCACATTTGTCAACAATTACGCATTCAGCGACCTGCCCCAGTAGCTGCATGATGCACTTAGTATATTCTCTAATAATCATGTTTGTTTTATTACCAATATCATATTTTACATTATTAAAATCCCTTTCAAACTCTTTATTATTTTTAAATATGACCCATCTTAAGCATATCTTTGCCTTTTCTGTAGCTTTCTTCGAAAAAATTATTGAATCGTTTTCAATCCTATTTAGATACCACTGAAGATACCAGGCTAACTGATTTGCATAAGAATCTATAGGTATCTCAAAACAATTGTCCGAACTTTTATATATCATTTGCTCACCTACTATTCTTTATTATTTTGTAGCATCAACAGTGGTATCCATTGCAAACTGCAAAACATCTTTTGCCTCACTTGGTCGTAAATCCCAATATTTTATAAGCATTTTCAAAATTTGTTGTTCTGCTAATTCCGACTCTACCATTGCCTGTGCAGCATACCCTATATTATTCCATCTTTCATTAGTTACTTCTTGGTCAATCTTATTCCACACACCTTCTCTAAGTGTATCAACCATTTCATTTGCCAGTTTTCTAATTTCCATATAATCTACCTCCTTAATACATATGTGAATAGTAGTCCAAAATAGGAACTTCTCTATCTATCAACATATTTCCAATTGCTGTTTCCACATCGGCTCTCGTATAACCATTAGGAATCCCCTTTAAAGGAAATATCAAAACAAATGATTCGTCCCATTCTTTTCCAAGTTTATGAACAATGATTCCCGCAGAATTATGAACCCACTCGTCTTTATTTCTCTTTTTATACGAATCATACACTATATGTTTTTTATCATATACACTGCAATCTTCCGGTATATCAAAATTCACATCATCACTTACTGCAACAACTCCTAAATAACCATCTCCTGTAAACTTCATCCATACTAAATCACCTTTGTCTTCTAATTCGAATTGTTCCTGTATCTTGTCATAATCTATATTTTTCGGATTATATTCAGGATTATCCGTTGTTTGTATTCCTATTTCTTTCAAATAATCTGTTGTATATTTAATTATTTCCTTTTTATCAATTGGTTTATGTGCTGCTTGTTTAACTGCCTCATTATACCTTACATAACTTTTTCCGTGAACAGACTGACGATACTTTTCGCCACGCTCATTTATCCAATATGCCTCTTTAGGTTCCTTATGTAAATATTTTTCCAATGCTATATTCATACATCTCATATCTCCCAATTTGCTATATTCATTATACCTTATATCGGCTGATTCGCATATCCATTTTATGTCATATTTCTATAATATAAAAGGTCAAACCCGTCAAACCCGATGGTTACTAACGAATTTGACCTTTTATAATCAAATTTTCGATTTTTTCTTCTATTATAATATATGTCAAATCAGGATTTAATTTATCTCGTTTTTATCTTAAATCCGTTCTTAAAGATGAATAGTATATCATCCTTTGACTTTACCACCACTTCCTGAACAAGGCTGCTCCAAAGTCCCTCATCGAATTCCTCTACCAAAGCACCCTGCTTTTCCAATGCCCGGATGAATCCCTTGAATAATTCCCTCTAAGCCTTTTTGCTTCCAATCTGTTCTGAAATCTTGTCATAATCTGCTTTGATAGTATTGTACCTTTCGGTAAGGTCAGCATATCTTCTTTCATATTCATTCTGGTCAAGTGCCATCCGGCTGTTCTCCGCTATGGCTGTCTGCATCTGTTCTGCAATAATATTCAGTTCTGCGACTTTATCACCTAATTCCTTATCAAGGTCATCCGTACTGCAGACCATATTCATCATTGCCTTTGTGTTTTCTATGATTTCAGCCTTTTCAGAGAACAGTTCATTTGCAGCCTTGATGAACATTTCCTTGATTTCATCCGCGGTGATATGTGGTGTCTTGCATTTACAGCCTTTCCCATACTTCTTATTGCATCTGTAGATTACCCGCCTGTACTCGTCATTAGAATGCCAAACCTTGGCTCCGTACCATGAACCACATTCTCCACACTTTATTATGGAAGAAAAGCATCCAACTCCGCTGTATCTGTCCATATTCTGCCTTCGGTAAAGTTCTGCCTGCACCTGCTCGAACTGGTCGGCTGTCACAATGCCTTCATGGTGTCCTTCCACATAATACTGTGGCACTTCGCCTTTATTATCGACTCGCTTATGTGTTAAAAAGTCCTTAGTAAAAGACTTCTGCCGTAATGCATCACCTTTGTATTTTTCATTCTTTAGAATGCTGAGAACCGAACTCGTATACCACTTATCCTTTCCGGCAGCAGTTTTTACTCCCATTTGGGTCAGTTCCTTTGCTATCTGATAAGTGGAACGCCCTTCAAGAAATCTTTTATAAATGTATCTTACCGTGACTGCCTGCTCTTCATTGATAACAAACTCGCCATTCGGTCCCCTGTCGTATCCAAGGAATCTGGAAAATGAAACACTCGCCTTTCCATCAGCAAATGATTTTCTTTTTCCCCATGTGGTATTCTCTGAAATGGATCTTGATTCTTCCTGTGCGAGTGAACTCATAATGGTAATCAGCAGTTCTCCCTTAGAGTATTTCATTGGGTCTGACCCCGAGTGCATCCCTCACCACGAAGAGATGTGTGATTATCAGAGTAGCATAGGAATCTCTCTAGTAGATATGGGGATTACTCCCCATACCCCTACGCAAAATCGTACGTGCGCTATTAACGCATACGGCTTTTCACTTTATATTCCATACTCTATCTGTAAAATAAACTCACCTTAATATTCGGCTCAGTCAATGGAAATCAGCTATGCTGATTTCGCAGTTCGCATACCGTTTTTAGTATATCACAATTTTATTCAGTTTTACAGATGCTTTCTTGCCTTCATCGTCACATAGTACACCAAACCGCCGAGCACTCCACCTACTGTATTGTAGAAGATATCCGATAGCTGAAACGTACCCAATCTAAGCAATAATTGCAGCATCTCAATGCTTACCGAAAAGATGAACGCTATCTTCCCGCTATACCACAGTATCTTCTTCCAGCCGTTTCCTGTCTTTTCTTTGAATGTCCACATCACTACCGAACTAAACGGCACCATCATGATCACATTCTCTATGCACTCAGTTGTAAGTTTCTGCTCGCCGTTCACTGTCTCCCAGATGCCCCAGCCACCCATGACCTTGGATAACGGATTCATCCACAAATTACGGTTCAATAGTGTTCGGAATAAAATCATCGAAGTCACAAAAAACAACAGAAACAACTTCCGAAAGAACACGCTCTCTTTGAATTTCTGATACCATGTCACTATGGCGCTCTTCCATCCTTTACCTGCTGCAGCAGGCTCATATGCATACAGGTAGAAAAACATTGCCAAGAAGGAAAGAAGGAGCGAGAATCCAAACGGCTCATACAGAGCAGTCAGGATGTTTGTGAGGATCTTTCCGAGTAAATCAATCGTTTCTTTCATCGTCGTTTACAGATCGCTGAACAGGTCAGTCTTATACACGCCGTTCTCCAGCATCTTCTTGAAGCTATCCTTTACTGCTGCGACATCCTCGTGATAGGTCATGCCATACCATGTATCATTTGTTTTCAGGACCTTCACAGACATCTTCCCATGCTCCAGCAGTTCACCAATGAAGATAGGAATCAGATATTCTGCCTTTAGTGGATTACCCGGCACTTCCTTCTCGAAGAATTCTTTGAATCCCTCTTCCAGCGTTGTAAGGAAATCAGGAGTTAAGCCCCACATATTCATGGAAACCAGAGAATCAACATCAACAGCCATTCCTTCTGCCTCTGCTCCAGCTGCGGTCTTTACAATATTCTTCGTTTCCACAACCTCGGTCAGGTTGTAATCCTCATTCATCTTGCAGATACCGCGAGTCACGCCACCGTTATCAGACAGCGTGTTCTTCAGCACAAAACCTGCCATACAGGACTTGCCGCCATTCACCAGATACTCATGAACAGCCTTGAAACCTTCTTTGCCATAGTAATCATCTGCATTGATGACGATGAACGGGGTCTTGATGACCTTCTTCGCTGCAAGCACGGCCTGACCAGTTCCCCACGGCTTTGTACGGCCTTCCGGCAGAGTCCCCGGAATATCGTTAATGTCCTGGAAAGCATAATCCACCGTCACATCATGGGCAGCGCAGATAGCTTTGATACGCTCACCGATAACCTCTTTGAACTCCTGCTCGATATCCTTACGGATGATAAATACCACATGGTTAAAGCCAGCCTCAAGCGCATCATGGATGGAATAATCCATAATAATATGCCCCGCATCATCCACCGGCTCTAACTGCTTGATTCCTGTTCCGAAGCGGCTGCCAATACCAGCTGCCATGATAAGTAATGTTGTTTTCATAATTCTCCTTTCCATACCTTGTAGCGCCCAATGTGCCTTCCACAAAATTTTATGTAATTATTAGAGCAGCGCCAGTAGCCTATGCTCTCGTTTTCGTTTATAGTTTCTTTAGAAAAAAATCATTTCTTCTTCATGGGGTCTGACTCCGAGAGTTTCCCTCAATAGCTGTCCCTGTTATCTTGCTGTCTACGCTTAGCCTGCAACGTTACCACGACAGACTCAAGACTCGCTTCAAATGCTGTGGTTAGCAGCTTATTTGATGGGGTTTCTTCCACCACTGGACTATATCCCCTTAGCTGGACTCACAGTCTGACCTCGAGAGTTCTATTCATAATATGTTCTGTATTTTTGGTCAGATATGTCATTGTCGAAATACACATAAATAATCTTTTCATCTACACCAGTTCTTCATGGGATCTGAACCAAAAATGCAATTAAATCATAGGTGACGGTTTAAGTATATCTTCAAGTGTATCTATCAATTTCCTAAGATATGGAAATAACTTGTTATCATCAAAATCTACCAATTCCTCAATAGCATTCTCAAGCGAAAAAGAAAATCTCACATCGCTAATATTTGATGCCATCTGTATTTTTTCTCCAGTGTTTCTATTTTGAACGTAAAAACTCATCAATCGTCTCGAAGATAATGCTTCAATTTCCTGATAGGCTGGTCTTCCTTTATGCTTGCAAAAATTATACCGTTTTCTTATATCTGAATTAGAAAATCCATTCCAAAAATTAATAATTTGGTCAAAAGCAGGTATAAATTCAGGACGCATTATCTTCAAGTATGCAAAAGGATTATTTTCAGCAGTAGGTGCCGTTACATTTCGTTCAGCACTTCTTAATAATGCTACCGCCTCATCAATTGGTCTTATTCCAGATAAATCTACTCTATTATTTTCTTTATTACAGGCAAATTCTGCAGTTACATAACAAAGTGTCCAAGACATATCCACTATAGTATTATAATAAAATAATGCAGCCTCATAAAAATGAGATCTTAAAGTCAACTTAAATACTTTATCAGCTACACTATTCTCAACTGGATCAAACCAATGCTTCCAATCATCAGTTTCAGTCTCTCTCAAAAAAATACGAGCTGCTGCATATTGCTCAACAATCTCTTTTTGTTTTGAACGAAAAAATAAGTCATGATTGTTTGGTAGTTTTGTTCCACCTAATCTAAATGTTGCTGATGACGGTTTATCTAATGAAAATATATCTGTAGTAAATTTCAACTTCTTTCTCCTTGACATTCATTATCGTTATAATACATTATCTAGTATTTTCTTTGATTTCAAATTATAGTTTTCCCGTATTGGCATTTCATAAAGTCTGACCCCGATAGTTTCCCTGTGGGGCTTCCACCCACCGGACTATATATCCTTTGCTGGACGCACGGTCAGACCCTGACATTCCACGCTTTATGTATCAGCTTTTCTTGTATTTTTTGAATCGGTACAGCAGTCAATGTACAAATCAGCAAAATCCATATGACCACAAACACAGAATTTTTAATTATATACGCAATCGGCTGAAAAACTTCTCTCGTTGCCTGTGAAAAAAACAAACAATGCAGAAACCATATATTCATTGAATACTTACCAAGCATTTTTATAATCACCGCAATCCTATTATTACAATCCAACCGTATGATTGCAATCGCCAGCAACAATATTGGAACAAGAACAATTCCACTACTGATTCCTTTAACAAAAGGCTTAGTACTATGTATGAAAAGTACAATAGCAATCATAAAAATTCCCATTAAAATTTTAACAATATTATTCAATCTCTGAAGCTTATCGTTAATTCTATCCAAGATATTATACTTTGTCATTATATATCCCATTATTGCAACGGGCATATAAAGTGCTACACTCGACATCACATCATATTTATCATATTTGTTTACCGTATATGCTAATAATCGAATAAGCACACAAAAAGCAACCGAAATTATAATATCCCATTTCAACTCATTTTTTATCTTCAGTGTCTTAACATATAACGGAATACTAACAAGAAGGACAATATAAAACGATACATACCAACAAAACTTTGCAACATATAATTTTAAACCAAACATTTCCAAAACAACATCTTGAATCCGAGGTCTATATCCGATAATAACCGCTACTCCCATTAACAGTAACAGAACACACCAATAACAAATCAGAAATTTTTTTATTTTTTTTAATGCATATTTAAACGAATAATTTCCACGAAGGCAAATCCCCCCCCCCAGTCAAAAACACAAATATCGGAACACATATTTTCGTTGAATTTCTTATATACTCAACTATCCCTGTCAAATCAGGATAACTTATACCTACGATATAATCGTCAGGAAAGCCAAAAGAATGATGAATGATCATCAAGATAATAGCAATTCCCTTGACAAAGGTATAATAACTTTTATCATTCAATGTCCGTTTTCTATCCATTAGCAACTCCTCCCTCATTTACTTATTTTTCCTTTTTATAAAGAGAATCAAGTGCCGAAATCATAAGCACACCAACTGCTGTAATAAAAAAAGTTTTAAAGTTGTGGTAATTACATCTATACAACAATGCACATACTGCCACGAAGTACATATGTACAAAATAAATTATTTCGCTCCAATTCCTTAGCTGCTCATAAAATTTTCCATTTAAATTAATTTTCTTACATGTCAAAATCACAACTGAAAACAAGAAGTAAAATGTCGGGAGATCAAGTGCCTTCGATAAGTACTGCCCCCCCGATCAAACTTGTTGCTATCTTGACAAGATACATTAATGTAGCAGCAATTATATTACAGGTACCTATACGGAGTTTTCCAAGTTGCTCTGTTTCTGCTACCAGCATTCCAATCGAAACAAATATCAACGACTGAAAAAGCCCATTTCTTGTCGTAACAAAAATTGTAAAATATAATTTGACCATACTAGACAGCATTGCGGGAAGTTTATCTAAATGTCCCTCAAGCATTGTCAAAACAATTCCTAGGACATACATTGCACTTCCGAATTTTATGATTTGCTTTATTGAAAACTTTCTCAGCAGCAAGTCAATGAAGATCAACGCAAAGATCAGTCCATTCAGATACCATAATGTCCATGAATAGAAGTTCTCGCCTACGAAAAAAAAATTTCTAAGGCAACGGAGCAAATATATCGGTTCTCTGTTTCCCTCTATAACCCATCCACAGAATGTCAGCGGCAAATAAATAATCGACCAAACCACATATAGCTTCAAAACCTTCTTCACCCGGAAGCATATTTTTTCATGCATGCTCTTATTTTGCTGTTTCACAATCAGAAAATATCCTGTACAAGCATAAAAAAATGGAACAGCATAATTTGAAATATCATAATAGAACAGCTTATCTGCTACACCACTGACAGCCTGAAACGGTCTTGTATGTATTCCAATCACAAGAAACGCACCGATAAATCTCAGCAAATCAAGCAGTTTATAATTCGTATTTTGCATTACCACCCTGTCTTTTCCCCCGTATCCACTTTTAAATCAAATCTTATGTAATAATTTTGTTTTGCACCTTTGAATCATTTCAAATATCAAAGCATTTTTCATCATCAAGTTAATTACAATGTAAACTAAGGCACCACATCCAACTTCAATAATAAGCCCAACCGTATTAGGCAACTTCAGCAACATAAGTCCAAGAACGCATACAGACATAACTGCGGTACTAAAAATCCCTGTTATGAGTGATTTCCAATTGACATTGAACTTCGCTTTTTTCTTCATGTAAATAAACTGAATGGCATTTGTGACAAACTCACTAATAACGGATGCCACAACGGCACCATTTTGTAAAAGTGTTGGAATCAATGCCGCATTTGTAATGACATTGATTATGGACGCAGAAGCAGCTGCCGGAAGAATAATTTTCTCACTCTTCGTACTATAAACAAGCTGATAGCAGAACAAATCCCCAAATCCTTTGATCAGAATCAATGGGCACATCAGCTGAATTGTCAAGGCTGCTGGAGCAAATGCTTCTCCATAGAGGAACTGCACAGTCTGCTCCGCTACTAAAGCCATACCGACTGCTAATGGGAGAGTCATCAAACACAGAATCTGGAACCCTTTATCCAATAGGCGGTAAAATCCCTCTCTATCATTCTCGTAATAATAACTTAGCCTTGGAAGAAGTGCAGCCGTTACCGCATTCGCCATTGTAAGAACCATGTTAACAGTTTTTTGTGCGTAAGAATAATAACCAACAGATTCATCAGTTGCCATCATCTTCAGCATCGTAACGTCAATTTTGTTGTAGATGCTTGATAAAAATATAATGCAGGCAATTAAAAGTACTGGTTTCAGATGTTTTATAAGCTTAATGCCCGAAAGTCGTATTTTTACAAATTTCCTTGCATGTATTACATTGAAAACATAGTTGCCTCCCGTTGCAAGGCTTGAAATCAATGCGTAAGCTACATAATCCTGTCTTGTCTTAACAAATAAAAACAGAGCCAGTAACGAAATACCCTTTATTGCCAGACTTCTACCTGTGATATAGCCATACTCTTCCAGTCCTTTATACATCCAGTCGATGTTCAGATAATTGAAAAATATAGCTAACCCACACGCACCATACAATGCCCACTCACCGTTAAAACCTGCATTTATAAATACAAGGACAAAGAAACCTACTACAGCTAAAGTTGTTGAAATGATATTCAGCAATAGAAGTTCCGTGAACAATTTATCTCTTTCTGCTTTATTGTCCCGAACCTTTGCAAATTCACGAACACCATACGATGGTAGTCCCAATGCTGCAAGCGTTACAAAGTACGATGCAATATTTTGAGCCGACGCAACCTTTCCGACACCAACCGGGAGAAGAATTCTCGAAACGTAGATTGATGTCACAAATGGAAATATAATATTTGCAACCGTATATATAATGTTGTATATTGAATTTTTTGCTAGTGATTTTTGCATTTTTTATTCGTATGGCAATATGCTGCCATCATCCTCCTCCATTTAGACTACCAATATCATCAAATCGGTTGCTTCGTCTTCAGTCTACAACTACTATACCGTTCCGATTTATCGAAAGCTGATTTTATACTCTATCGCTTTTGCCCCCCCCCGAATAATTTTTGTCTTTATCAGAATTTCTTTTACTTTTTGTTTATAGTATACTTTTGGGGCACACTTCGAAAGAGATTTATAAAATCCCTTGTCCAAACCGGCAAAAAAGACTTCACGGATATCCGGTGCAACAGATGGATGCCTTAACTGATGATTTGCATCGATTGCCTTATCTATATCGACCTCTTTTAATTGCATCCCGGAATTTTTCACAAGGTTTGCCCCTTTATCAGTCTGGCATAGCAGCAAAGAAACGCCTCTTCCTTGCTCCTTCTGTGGTAAATCACTGCCCCAAGAATCACCAATTGTTACATCTGCCACTCGCTCTATTGTGGCATACTGGCAAGAATAGCAATTTTCCGTATAATCCAAAGATGTCAAGAAGGCGTATGTATACATATCTTGAACACCTGCAGGGGTCAGCGTCTTATATACTTGTCCAACATCTTGCGATGAAAGTCCAAAGTCCGTTTTATTTCTAAACCGAATCTGCGTTAGTTTCTTTATGTCGATTCCCTTTTCCTCTAAAGCCATATTCAATATGTGCGGAGACGGGCTTCCATGACAAATCAAATCAACCGTATACAGATTATCTCTCATTTCTGATGGCAATATTGCTGTCGAATTTTTCACTGCTGCCACTTGGCAGGGTAATCCTATAAATAAGACCTTTTCCCCATCCTTTATTTTTTCTATAACTTTGGCGTAAATTCCAATAGGATTACTCTTCACATATTTAGAACCTACAAAATCAATCAGTTCCTCAACCCTATTTGTAATTTCAAAGACAAATTCACCTTGTTTGAAAATGCAGGTTGCCACATAGCCGCCATTCTCTACAAAGTACTTCATCATAGCCGATGCTGCGCCGCCAGATGACGCACGACCTCTAATATTTTCAGGCGCCCACCCTTCTTTCCAATCAATAGGTTTTTTCTTTTCTACCGCTTGGTTGTTTGGACATACTTTCTCGCACATCCCGCAGTTAACGCACTTATCTTCATCAATAGCTGCATTATATGCTAGCATACTATCTTTGATTGTTATGGCATTTTTCTTACACTTTCCAATACAGGCCATACATCCTGTACAGGAATTTTCTCTACACACAGTTCTCATTTTCTCATACCCACAACTCTTCTTGTTTTCAATCACTCAACTGATTACAGTAATTTTCGAGTTTTTCAACTTCCGCTTTATATGATATTTTTTCAAAATCCAATCCCTGCATCAGTCTTTCATTATTAGGATGCGTTAGAAGATAGTCTATTTTATCTGCAATTTCTTTTTCATCCATCGGGTCATAAATCACATCATGTTCCGTTACATTTAATAGTTCTAATGCCCCGGCTACATTTGTGATAAGAACGCTACATCCACAAAGCAATGCATCATAAACCGAAAGTGCAAAAGGCTCATAAACAGAGTTCAAAATGTACAACTCACTTTTCTGCATTTCTTCATACAGCTGTGTCTGTGGAACCAGTCCCTTGAACTCAATATTTTTGCCTTGAGGTAAATTCTTCGGATTGTATAAGTGTCCATAGACTGTTAGAACTCTATCCGCCCCCAATTTTGCCATCGCCCTGGCCACGGTAATATTATTCTTGAGCTTTCTATCTCCACCTACCGCTATTATTCTTCCTTTCTCTCGTTGCACTCCCCCGTGTTCTAAATTTATTTTTTCTACACCATTATGTAAGTAGGCTGTTTTCCCTTTGCAGAACGGATATTTCTCTTGGATTATCTGGCTATATCGTTCTGATACCGGAAGTAGTAAATCGACAGAATGAAGAATATATTGCTCCATCTGCAGGCTGTTCTCGTCTACCGCTGATTCATTTAATGCACATTCCATTTCATAACAGCCGTGCATAATGTAAACTGTTTTTTTGTTTAACAGTTTAGCCAACTTAATAGCATACACTCCTACTTTAGACATTCCTGAAACGACTATCACTTTGCAACGTACTACACCTATGAATGCATCTATATATTTTTTGACCTTATTTACACTATCCGCAATGCAAAAAGCGTCTGACAAGTTAGCTACAATACCTTTATTTACGTTTGCCGGTCCAGTATTGCCATCTGTTGCCCCAACAAATAAATATTCCTTCATTAACCCACCTACTTTTTCTTATAAGTATTTTTGCAAGTACTTCCATGTTCTATTCTGTTCTTTTTCTATAAGTCTTTCAAAATCTGCCTTTTTTTTGGTGATATTAAATTTAGCATCTAATTCATCAACACTATTCATTAGATGTTCCTTCATACCGATTTTATCAACCAGATCAAACAACTTATTTTTATTACTCTCTCTTGCTAAGATTGCAAATTTTTTCGCATATTTTGCCGAGAAGATTGTACCATGAAATGTATCTGTGATTACAAAATTTGCATTCTGAAAAATTTTCAAACATTGAAACGGTGTACACACAACATAATCTTTTAGCCAAAACTGCGGTGTACCTACAGCAATAGGTGTTAACTCATGTTTCTTACAGAAGGATTTAATTGCATTGATTTCTTCTTTCGTGTGAATTCGGTTGTAGTATGAATAAATAACGCAATAACGTGTCGGAAGTTTAGGCAATGTTGCTTTTCCCACTTCTTCATCAAAATTGTAAATTAAAACCGGATCAAGATTATCTTCAATTTCTTTATCCGTTAATCTTGCAATAAAATCGTGCGTATTCTCATCTCTTGCTGAAAACCCATTAACATTAAAAAAAACAGCTCTGATGCGATCAGAAACAGCAACTGGAAGCTCCTCATATGTTGTAGAACCACATGAGGCAGCATAAGTAATTACTTTATCTGCATTTGGAATATTCCCAAATAATTGAGAAGTAAATCCCCAAGTACCAGCACTAAGACAATTAAATACTTCGTCGCTTCCAATGATACATAAATCATATCTCTCACTTTTTTTTTGAAGTTTCAATGTTTCATTACGAAATTTTTCAAATTCTTCATCCTGTATATCACATTGTTTTCGTATGCGAATACGATTGATCGCATAACGATCCAGCTTACTAAGTTTACCCTTCAACCCTGCTAATTCATTTTCACCATGAAAATACTGTTTATAATTGCCTAAAAGGTTAAAATCTTCTTCTATCCTTTTAATGTCCATAAATTCAACATCAGCATTCATCCATTCTAACGTTTTTTTTAGTGCATACGATTGCAACAATGATCCCATATTATTGACTCGCTGCATTGATAAAATACATATTTTCAAGTTCGTTCTCCTCACCTTATAACATTTTTTAGTATTCAGACTCACAAACCATTTGATGTTTTATAGTTTTTGCTGGCACCCCTGCCACTACATCATTCGCTTCGACGTCATGCGTTACAACCGCACCAGCACCAATTTTTGCACCGTCTTCTATTTTTACTCCTCCAACGATGATTGCGCCCGCACATATCTTTACATTATTTCCTATTACAGCGGCACTATCCCCTTTATATCCAACTGTCACCTGTTGATTAATATCACAATATTCCCCTATTTCCTTAGCTGCTATAATTGTCGAAAATCCATGCTGAAAATAAAGTCCCCCCCCCCACACTCTCAGGCGGCATATTTATATACAGCGACTCCAATGGTTTAAATAATATTCTTGTTATCAAATAGAATATCGGATTGCTATGAAGCCTATTGAGTACAACATTTCTATATTCCTTAGTATCCATCATACAAAATCCGTATGCAAGCATTCTCGATTGAGTTTTTATCTGAGTATTATTCCTAATCCACACATTTAAATCCTGATTAGCCTTATCAGCAAACTTACAATTCATAAGCATACAGTATGTTGGAATAATTCTCCACAAATTAGCATATACAAATAACCACCTATAATTCATACTTTCCGTTCCTTTCCCGAACTATATATTGCGTAAAAAATCATTTATATCACTAAACCGCTTCTTATTACTCTGATGTACTTTTTTCGTAAACTCGTAATTTCCACCGAGCTTCATCATACTATCCCAGCATTCTGGAAGCTCATCCTCTCCATTTGTGAATAGCCAAAAGAATTCATGTAATGCATGTTCGTCTGGTTCTTTCCCATAGCGTTTCCTATATAGCTTTACCAATTCCTTTGCTTCATCAACTTGAGCCTCTTTTCTCTTTTCATGGTATTCCTCGAGACTCATTATAACCTTACATGGATTACCAGCTGCGACACAATTATCAGGAATGTCTTTGTTAACCAACGAATTGGCACCGATAATCACATTGTTCCCGATATGCACTCCCTTTAAAATCGTCGTCTGCATACCGATAAAAACATTGTCTCCGATTTTGACCCCCCCCGATGAGCCAAGAATGTCCCCATAGACCCCTTTCAAAACAGACCAATCGAATCCGTGTGTCAAAATCGTTACGCCCTCTGTTATTTTCACATTATTTCCAATATTGATTAACCATGGGCGCGTCAAATCAATTAATGTTTTCGTCGGAGAATAAATCGTACATTCTTCTCCAATCTGTACTCCCAAAGAACGTATATATGCTATGTATAACTCTGATGTTGCCTTTTCTTTATAGATGATTTTCTTCAATATATTTTTCATTTTCATATTTTCAGTTATCTCCATTCACAATACTGCTCTTTTTCGATGCACACCAGGGAATTGCTAAGATAAAATACATCATATACTCTGACTCAATTCTTAAAGAAATATTATAAATTCCATTCATGACTGCAGCCACAGCACAAAGTGCTGCAATCTCGCAAAACACCGGATTAGTTCCTCCATGATTTTTCATCCGTACTGCATAAAGCATAATCATAATAAAAAATCCAAAGAAAGCCATCAGCCCTATCATTCCGTTTTCTAAGTACATAAAAGTTGTAGACATCCATCCATAATGCATCCATTCATACTTATGGTAAAATGGTGTAGACAACAATTCGACTCCTGTTGCATAATCACAGTTTCCTAATCCCAGACCGAAAATACGGTCTGGCAATGTTGGTAACAATTTACTATTGACCGTTGAAAAGAAGCTTAAGCGATTCAAATCTCCACTTGATGTGTACCCTTTCGTACTTGACGCATACTCAAATAGTCCACTGATTGAAAGATCAATGTCCGGAAAAACTGAAATAAATACCCGATATCCTATAATAAAAGCAACTCCACCCGCAATAATGATAGCAAGCTTCTTCCACGAAAATCGAGTAACTAATGCTCCCAGTAACATAAGTACAACAAATTCCACATAATAAAATTTCAACTCTGCCATAGCCGCTAATACAAGCATTAATACAATATTCAAAGCCATCTTTTTAAAGCTCTGTCCACTTCTACTATATCGTACATAATTTATCACCGTCATTATACAAAAAAATAAATTCACATATCCATTACATCCAGATTCAACACCAAAAATCCCCCCCAGATTATCCTGTTTATATCCTAATGCAAAAAATTGAACAAACATTAATACTGCATTTACATAAAACATCTTATCAAAAAGAGAGAGTGCTTCTTCTGCATTTTCTTCATCAAAATAATATATAACAGCAAAGAACAATACATATCCGCGAAAATTATTTCTAAATCCCCATAAATAATAAAAAGGAGATTGAAAACGTGCGGTATAGTTAACTAATGTAAACACAAAAAAAACTATTATCCACCACAATAGGAATTTCGCATCCCCAGAAATCGCTCTTTTTTTTCTAAATATCATTGTTACCAGCAGAAAAACCCATACAATATCAAAGAAATATTTAATTGCTCCAGGTAAACCCGCAAATTGCATTAATGGAGCAATTGCAAAGGGTCCTAAGAGTAAAAACCATACCAGACGTTCATTTTGAGAACGATGCTTTAATCTAATTACCATGATATCTCCTAACACTTCGCTCTAACAAGTATATATGTAAGTGTCGAATTCTTTCTCCTTAAAACGAAAATTATCACTTTACGCAAAAAAGTTTCGTTTTTGATATTAAACTCTTTAAGGACAAGCTGTAAATACTTATCTGTCACTATTTTTTTTATTTCTCTTCGTTTTAATTCATAATCCAAATCTGATGAAACAAGTAACTTCATCGTTGCTATAACACTTCCTAAAAACTGAGAATCTAAACAATCTTTTACCTCAACTGGGTAGTTGCATTTTTCGCAAATCTTTTTCATTCCGTTATGACAAATACACACTTTTTCAAATCTCTGTGAATTAAAGCTATGGGTCAATGAAGCATCATTATAACAGTAGTAATAAAATGCCTCATTAATAACCGATATACGCTGTACAAATTGATATAATTCCAACAACGAGTAAAAATCTTCCGATATATATTCTCTTTCGGATACAAATCTCCAATTGTTCTCATTAATCAGTTTCATCGAATACATCCTACCAGATGAACTCATATTAAAACCAAGTTTCTTTCCTGTCTTCGGGTCTGGTCCAAGCATATTTGGCAGTACAAACTTTCGAATTTCATCATCGCAATAAATATCTTTATGTGTTTGAGGAATATCCGCTGAAACAATTTTACCGGAAGCATCAACTGAATACATTCCGAACATTACGATTTCAGAATTATATTTTTTCATACTCGCATACGCTTTTTCGATTGTATTCAATGCAATATAATCATCACTGTCAAAAAAGCAGATATATTTTCCGGTAGCATTATCAAGACCAGTATTTCTTGCCATACCAAGGCCCGCATTCTTTTTATGTATAACTTTAATTCTACTATCCTTTTCAGCCCATCTCTCACAAATGACCGGACAGTTATCTGGTGAACCATCATCGACCAGAATTATTTCAAGGTTATCATAGGTTTGATTCACAATGCTGTTCAAACATCTATCCAAATATTTTTCAACCTTATATATTGGTACAACAATTGTCACCAACTCTTTTTCCATAAAGATCCTCCCAATTAAATTCACTGGAATGCCTTCATATGACAATCCACGCTATGTTCGATACTGTATTTTTCTGATTTTTCTATCAAATATCCAGAATAATCTTTCATTTGCATATTCCATGCCGCCCTGACTACCTCTGCTAAATTTTCAGCATTATCCGGCTCAGCTAATAAAAACGGATATTTTTCGAATAAAAACTCGACAGCTGCACCACTTCCGTTTGTAGAAACAACCGGTGTTCCAAAAGAAGCTGATTCATTCACTACAAGCCCCCAACATTCCTGTCGAGTTGGAAGAATCAACATCTTACACTTTCTATATTCTTCTTCCAAAGCAGCCGTTTGCAGGAAAGAAATAATCTCCACATTTGCCAACTGATCAGCATGAGTATCAGCAATAAACTCAGCTGTTCTTTTTCCCATACCGACAAACTTAAATTTAAATTCAGGTAGCAACTCAGCTACCTGAACTGCTATATCCATACCTTTGTATGGATAATATTGACCAACAACTAATGCATAGTCTGTCCTGTAATCCCCCCCCACTGATATTTTGTGATTTTTTAATTCCTGCTCAGTTAGAGAGCTAAAATAGTATGGGATAATTGGCTTCATTCCTGCAATTGTCTTAAGTGAAATGGCGGCTCGTTCTCCCGCGATCAAATATTTTGATGCGCCTTTTATGAAATATTTCTTCATATGCGTCTTAAAGCTATTTCCATCTGCAAATATTTCGCCGTCAAAATTCATAATAAACGGCTTTCTTATAAGCCTTAAAAAAAGGTTAGCAAACATCTGAACAGGTGTACTATAGCATCCGATAATTATCTCATCATAATCTCTCATGAGATATTTCAAAATTTTAAAAGAAAAAGAACTTTCATTTCCAATTTTAACCCCATCAAGAAACTCTCTCTTATAGTTTTCCTGCACACTTTGCGTCCAAGCTTTATCCCTACTTCCAGATTGACTTCTTTCATAAAGGACAGTCAGATCACATTTCTCGGCAAGTAAATTGAAGAAACGCACTCTATAAGGGACCTGTATATTCGAAATATATAATACTTTTTTTCTTTCACTTATCATATTGTCCTTCTCCATCTATAACATACCGATAAAAAGTTCCCTTTTTATCAATTTTATTTTCGAGTTTATATGTCAATTTATGAATCCCGGTCAAATCCTTTATCCATTCCCACTTATCCTCTGAAAAATCATCACCGAGTATCTTCACAAGATATTCGCTGTAATCACTGTTCATGTATGGTATCGCCTGTTCTGCTTCCGGCTCGCTTTTGATTACCTGTGTAATGATCAGATTCGGCAGAAGATACTCGATTACATGCTCATTTTTCAGCCAGTAGGCAAATGCCACATTTCTGATTTCTCGAATCATCTTGTTTCCTTTTTTTGCATGAAGAAACCAAGCCGGATATAACACCGGATTGTCAATCAGCAGCAACGAATTACGCACTGCAAAAAAATCACTTTCCGTAATAGCTGTCGGAATAAAATTTGTAAGATAGACCGTGGCATCAATCCATGTGCCGCCATAGTGCTCCAACAACGCAAATCTCATTAAGTCTGCATATCCGGCCATGGGGATTTGTCCAGCCGTTTTTTTCTGTTCAATGTAATCTGGCAGCTGAATGTAGTCGGCAAGGTTCTGATCATTCAGTAGAACTACTTCCTGTTTTGCATATTTACAAACAGATTCGTAACACTTCTTCACAATCTCTGGTGCGCTGTCGATTCCCTTATTCCAGTAAATCCATATCGGATTTTCCAATGTTTTATCAGAGAATTTTAATCCCTGTACTTCAGTTTCTTTGTATCTCAGGTACGGCTTGATCTTACTAGCGGCCTTTTCCTGCCATAAAACCTTTCGCACCTCATAATCCTTTACAAAATGCAGTTTTACAAACATAAATGTTCCTCGTTTTAATGCATTTACAATGCCATATCTCTGGATAAATCCCTTTATTCCAATATTTTGGTAGTAGTCATTCAACATTGCTCTGTTTTCGTTTATCATCCAGCGCAGAAGCCACTACAAAAGGATCTCATAATTTCCGCACAATATGGTGATAAACTGTTTCCTCCTTATCAATTGATGGTTCTAATTTATAGGTCAGTTTATGGATTCCTGTAAGATTTTTAATCCAGTTGAATTTATCTTCCGTATATTTATCGCCAAGAACCTTCACCAGATACTCACTATAATCACTATTCAGATACGGCATCTTCCTCTCAACATCTGGTGACAGCTTCATAACTTGTGTTATCACAATATTGGAAAACAGATATTCTGGCACATGATTGTTTCTTGCCCAATAGGCGAATAGTACGTTCCGAATTTTCGTTATTGTTTCATTATGCTGTTTTGCATGAATAAACCAAACTGGATACAGCACTGGATTATCTAATTGCCCAAGTGAATTGTGAAACACAAAAAAATCACTGTTCAATATGGCTTGTGGAATCTCTTCCGTAAGCAATATTGTTGCATCCATCCACGTTCCACCATAATGTTCCAGCAAAGCCATCCGCATAAGATCCGTGTATATCGCTAATGGTAAGACACCACTTTTTAATTTTTCATTTAAATACTCCGGCATACAAATATATTCCTGCATATTTCGGTCAGTAAGCAGAATAACCTGTCGTCCTGCATATTTTTCTATTGACCGATAGCAAGCTTTTATTAATTCCGGTGCCTGTTTCAGACCTTTATTCCAGAACATCCATATCGGTTCATTTGCTTGCATATTCGGAAATTCCAATCCTGTCGGTGCAACATCTCTATACTTTAGATATTTCTTGCATACTGCTGTGCCCCCCCCGATTGCCAAAGCATTTTACGTAACTCATAGTCTTTGACAATATGAAACGGGTTAGTCAGAGAACGTTCCTGCATCATAATCTCCCTTATAAATTCTAATTAATTTTTCGTAGTAACTTGTTGTCGTTTCGTAGTTAACATGCTTACAATTTTCTGAATACCGCTCCAAAGCACCAGGGATAAACAGAATGCACTTTATTGCTTGCATCAGTTCATCGACATTTCCAGCCTGAAACAATTCTCCTGTTTTGCCCGGCTCGATCAGTTCGGGGATACCTCCCATTTCTGATCCAACAACAGGCGTTCCAAGAAGTACCGATTCCATAACTGAATATGGACAGTTCTCATACCACTCTGACGGACATACACTGATGGCAGCTTCTGCAATAATACGATAAAGTTCTTCGCCCATTTTGAATCCCAGATACTTTACATTTGGAATATCTTTCATCTTATCTGCCGATGGACCATAACCTATGAATACAAACTCAGTCTCCGGCATCCGCCTTGCCACTTCAAGCAGTGTGTCTGTTCCTTTATCTCTGGAAAGATGTCCGAACTCCAGAACATAACCTTTCTTCTGTACATTTTCCAGGTGCGGCATCTCTTTTTTGAAATTATGCAACCCGATGGTTTTATCGCGGAATCTTTTTTGCGTGTCCAACTTTGATTTAAGGAAATAACTACAGCAAATATAGGCATCCACATATGAGTATGCTTTACTATATTTCCACATATATCCATCCAGCGTTCCAAGAAAACTTTTTGCTCTGGAATTTTTCAAGCATTTAGTTTGAAGACAATGAATATAATGACCATCCAAGCATCGTTCACACGGCTTCATGTTCACATCGAACATTCCATGGCTGGGACAAACAAGTTGGTAGTCATGTGTCGTGTAAACAATTTTACATTCTTTTTTTGTTTCTTTACGCCATTTGTTAGTTTCTAAAATAATAGAAGGGGTCAGGTGATACTGTATATTATTAAGGTGCACTACATCCGGCTGAAAATCATCTAAAACCGCACGAATTTTTTTGCGAGCTTCTCTTGAGTAGATAATACGAAAAGGCGCATTTAAATTCGCCCTTATTCCTTGAGAAAAATCCATATTCGTTACATATGAACCGACTCGATTTCCTACTGTATTTTTTTCATTCTCAAGCCCAAAGTACTGGACTTCGTGCCCATGTTCTTCTAACATTTTTCCCACATCGAATGTATACGTTTCCGCTCCACCCTTGGGAAATATAAATTTATTCACAAGCAAAATTCGCATATTCTAACTTCCTTACTTCCTTTTTCGTACTGTAATTTTATTTGTTTCCTATCCTCTGTTCAGATGAAGCACTTCCAATATGTTATTCATAAACCAGAGTGCTCCAT
>OLRG01000956.1_pt1 | contig 25019 bp, 44 predicted proteins | sample 1672331 | NCBI WGS metagenome assembly OLRG01 (sample SAMEA3136672, study PRJEB25190) | human gut metagenome
CCGTATGGTCCGTTCTCGGTTTCCCATCTACCTACGAATTCTTTCGCACCGTATGGGTCATAACCGAAGCAGCGCACGTCATAATCGCTGTCTATAATATGCTGATCCAAATCCTCATAAACCGCAGTCATGTCAAGAATCGTACCCTCTAAAACAATAAGGCTACCCTCTTTCATGAAATCATCGTATTTAGTTCGCATAGCTCCTGGTAATTTCTTTAGAGTTAAAGAAGAAATGTAATTACGAGTTTTTATTCCGAATGATCCGTCTCGTAATGGAAATAAGAAAGTGAACGAACAGAAGTCGTCTCCCTGTGATAAGTCTGCCCCCATAGCGCAAGGCATCTGCCAGAAATCTCGATGTCGATGCGGAAGTGTTTCCTCATATGTAAAGTAATAAGTATAACCTTCCAGCGGAATGCCGAATCTCTTAGCCAGTATGTCATTTCTTACCGCCGGTGCTTGTTCAGCTCGATCAACATCCTGCTGATATGTTTCATAAGTAACTGTCTTGCCAAGATTTGGGTTTGCTTTCAGCCACATCTCAGGGCGATTTACTTCATCAATTGTATCAAGCTTGTACCACCAGATAGATACGTGTGGATTCCGATACTCATTCTTAAGAATTTTTGACAATTCCATTTTGATTGTATCGCCGCTACCGTTCCGGACTGTTCCCTCAGAACTGATAGCAACAATCAGATAGTCATCGTTCTTTGAGGCGCCCTGTTCAAGAGCACCGATAACATCCTCACGAACATCTCCAGACAACCATTCATCTACAGTATTGATTCGGCTATTCAAACCCTGCAGCTTGTCTATACTCATTGGTCTTATTTCAAGCAATGATCCAGTGAGAAAGTTCTCGATACCTTTTTTGGTACTTGCCAATTTCTGACGATTAGCCTTTGATCCTGTAGTATTCTGTAAAGATCCTTCAGTAAGGAATTGGAATAGAGGTCCTCTGGCTCTTGTGATAGCAGTCCTGATTGGAGATAGTACTTCTTCAGATTGCTTCATAGTCGGGGCTGTAGTAACCTGATGAGTAGTTGTAGTATCTACGTTTAAGAAGTACGATTGAATGCAGGCAGCGTACATAGATTTTGCAGCACCTCTGGCTACAATAAGAAATTGCTTATTGATCAGTCTTTTCTTGATAGTCTTCTGTACATAATGTCCCTCTTCCGGATCGTAAATGCTTCGCTCAACATAATAATACCAACCGAATATCTCTTCAGCCCATAACTTGAACGAATCCAGTAGATGTAGATCTTCACCGTCTGTAAGAGTTAACTCGTTCTCACAATAATGAATAAAACCCTCAACAGCTTGGTCATCATACCAAACTCCGGGGTTCGCAATTAAGTCATCTATACGATGCATTTCAAGATTTACTTCTTCATTAACTGGTATCTCGCCTCTGATCACGGCGTCTCTGAATTTACCATAGTAGCGCGGAACTGCTGTATTACTTAACGCCATGATGATTCACCTACTTTTATAACGTTCATTTGTATATTTCCACAATTTATCAATCTTAATGGTTCATTTTATATAAACTTGCAACTGCAACAGTGCCATAGGCTGCTAGTATAGCTCCTGTATTCCGAATGGCATCCTTATTAGCGCGAGACTTTGCCTGCTCTACAGTCATTCCATTATCGACTACATATTTGGCTGCTTTCTTTCTGGTTGCATTATTGTAAGTAAGTTTTTCGCCCAATGATGCACTCTTATTTAAGCTTTTATACGTGTTTTTGATTTTTTGCTTACGTTCTAATTTCGCTTTTTTATAATCTGCTTTTGCGGAATTGAGTTTGTTTGCGTCTACCTGAGTTTTCGCCCATCTGGCATCATTAGCTTTACGACGCTCTTTGCTAAAACTATAGGCTTCTGCACGATGTTTATAAGCATCATTGAAAGATTTATTATATGCTTTCTTTGCATTTTTATAAGTAGTTTTAGCGGAATCAACTTGGTTTCGAAGACTAGAAGTCGGTAATGATTTTCTATGACCCCACTTCATACCTTTGACGCCGAAGTGGTAGAGTTCGTCTGGGTTTGCTCGTGTTATGATGTAGTTCATTTTTGTTTCCTCCTCTCACCCCCTACTTAAATTTTGGGGGGTAACTTAGTAAACATAACCCATAAAGTTCTTCACTTTCTTAGCAGTGTTCATAAGATTACTGATATTCTGAGTACTAAATCGAACAGAATTGCCGTTCAGCGTCACTTGATGATTGCTGAGATATTTATTAACTGCATATGTTCCTCCTGCTATAGCAGCACTTGTCGCTGCTGTTTTCACAGTCATAGTCATGGCACGTTTAAGCGCCGCTTTCTTCTTGGAACGTTTCGCTGCTACTTCTGGAGCACGTCTTGCGTTGGCTCTTTCAATGTCATGTTTACTCATTAACTTGTTGTACTGTTTTTGAAGTTGTTTATTTGTCGGATCAATATCCAACTGTTTCTTTATTTTCTTTGCATCACTAAGGTATTTACGAGAAAGATCTGATCCAACTTCTTTCTTAATCTGACCTTTACGATATGTCGTATTACCTTTGAGAGCTTTCTTATAAGCTTTTGTATCCTGTTTATACTGAGTCTTTAGAGTCTTATCTGACTTATTACTCTCGTAAGCTCGCTTCGATACATTTGCTTTCTTCCCGAGTTCCACGGCATTGGCTTTCTTCTTAGTGTTTTCGCCCCAGTTCTTAAAACCAGTATCAACCTTTTCGTTTCTTCTACGAGCAATTGCTGATCTGATACCTGTTGAACTGTAGCTAGATTTACGCTTTCCCCACTTCATCCCTTTGACTCCGAAGTGGTAGAGTTCGTCTGGATTATCGCATCTTGTTATTATGTATTTCATTTTTTGTTTTACCTACTTTACTTATTGTTTTGTGTTATCTCATGTGATACACTATTCTCATATACGGGGAGGATAATAATCATGGATAACGAAATAACTAATGTCGAGTTTGACTCATTACAAAACGTGACTGATTTCAAAGTAATGCCTTTTGATATTTCCACTATGATACCGACACAATATACTGAATTGGAGTTGTCCAAATCACAAAAATCTCAGTTAGGATTACTGCAATCGCAATTTCCTAATATATTGTCAAACGGTGCTGCTCTGAATTCATACATTGTGGAGTTTCCAGAAGGACTGCCGCATACCATGATGCAGTTAAAGCAAGGTGGTGTCAGTAGCACGCTCATGGGTGCCAATGGTAAAATAGCCGGAACAGCTTCACTATACAGCACACAAGCATTGGGCATAGCCTGTATTGGATTTGCTGTTATGTCGTTTGCTACAGGGCAGTATTATCTTGAAAATATTCATAGTGATCTGAATCTTATTAATCAAAAGATAGACAAAATTTTAGGATTCTTGTATGGAGAAAAAAGTTCTGAATTATTAGCTGAAATAACTTTTGTTAATGATGCTTATAAAAATTATTCGTCCATAATGCAAAATGAACTTCAGAAATTAGCAACAATTACAAATCTTCAGGCAGCCAAGAAAATTGCAATGAAAGACATCGAATTTTACATTGATGACTTAACTAAGACCGTTAATATACCATCCAAAAATTATCAAGATTTTGAGAAGATTGTGTCTGATGCTTTGAAGATTAAAGACTGTCTGACATTAGCCAAGCAACTTTATACTTTATCTAATATACTCGAAGTCTATTATTCAGAGAATTTTGACACTAAATATGTTCAGTATATTAAAGAGTCTATTGATGGATACATAAGCAAATGCGACAATCGTATTCTTACTGAGTTCAGTCATCTGAATGGGCGTAACAGTGAATTTAAGTCAAGTCCTTTAAAGAAAATCGATACTTCATCATTAGAAGATTTATTATCTAAAGTTATTGATGAATACTCTTCTGTTAAAAAGTCTGAAGATCGCAGATGTGCTATAGAATCGTTAGAGGCAATGAGTACTCCAACAGAATATGTTATTACAAACGACAATCGTGTGTTCTTTAAGAAAACGTCGTAGTAATTATTGTAAGCCTGGGTATGATACACTCAGGCTTATCTTAAATAATCTTTAGTTTTAAGTTCTACATATGAACTACATTCTGAGATTGTTTTATTACCCATCTTTGTGACTAAACCTAATGTATTAGCCACTGTTTCTTTGGCAATTCTTTCAGCATTATATTTTTTATACATCTGATTTACTATTTTAGGATTTGTTTCAGATACTGATTGAAGTTTCACAGAATCTGTATCAAATACAATCATTGGTCTTTTTGCATGATAACTGGAATATTCTTTATCGTTGTAATCAAGCAAAGCATTATAACCTTTTTTCTTTAATTCCGAATAAAACTTATCCTGAGCTGCTACTTCCTGCGGATTGTGATTCGTCAATGAAAGATTTAAAGCTTTATAAACAGCTATTTTTTCACTTTTAGACATCTTCTCAGGGTCTTTTTGTAAAGCATTTTGAGCTTGTTTGAATAAAATCTGTTGCTGACCGCGCCTCATTTTGCTTTTAGAATCCTCGATAGACGCTACTACATTCTTTTTAAATTCCTTATCTTTAAGTAGGCTAGCCGTTATATGTCCTGCGTTCTCATCCGATGGGACTCGTAACTTCTTAGTTGATGAAATCTTTAACTGGTAGACTTTCATGTTATCACTAATAGATCTTAGTTCTTTTGCATTTGCTAAATCACTTTCACTTCCAGAAACCTTTGCTTGTTTTTCTGCTTGTTTAGCCGCAGCATTCGCACGACTTGTAAGGTTCTTACCAAATAAGCCCATGTATTTATCTGAATCTTGTTTTTTATATGTAGCATAAAAAGCAAATTTCTCAAACTCTTTACTTGTTTGTATTCTCGAGAATGTTGTGCCCTTCTTTAAATACGTGTCTACATATTGTTTTCCAGTTACATATGTTCTGGTGGTATTGGCAATATCTTTTACTTTCGCATTCATCAATGAAGTAGAACGTTTTAATACACTGTTCGATTTATTACTATAATAACGTTTTGCGCCAGCCGGAGTGACACTACCGTCTGCAAATTGGTATCTGCGTACACCCCATTTCTGTCCTTTGATACCGTGGTGATATAATGTGTCCATCATGATTATCCCTTCAGTTCTTTAATAGCTAACGCGATACCTAATGCAGAACTTGTTACAGCTAATACGTTTCCTGCGGTTTCAAGAGTACGGCTGGCATATTCTCTTCCTCGGGATTCGTTTTTAGGATTAAACATGTTATTATATTGCTGCTCTAATATGGCGCGATTAATCTGTTCTCTCATCTGTTGATCTGTCATGTTACTCAAATCCATTTTTTCAACCTTACGATTTCTTGTCGATGTATCTACACTTCTCTTTACATCATTTGTAAGATTTCTACTTGAATCAACAAGTCGTTTAGTTCTCTCGGTGTCTTCTTTGGCATACCGTTTAGCATCAAATTCAAGATCAGTACGTCCATTCTTTTTTGATACATTATAATATTTGCCAGTGCTTTCGTCGTATTTTGTAAAATTCTTTTCTCTAGCGTCCCTAGCATATCTGTTTTTACCTTTATTAGTTAAGCTACCATCAGATTTTTGATATCGTCGTATCCCCCACTTCATACCTTTAACTCCGAAGTGATATAATTCATCAGATGAGTTTTCACGCCTAATTACAATTGGCTCGTTCATTTTTAATCACCTCCTTCCTACTAATCATTTTGAAAGTTCTGCCTCGAAATTCAGTCGCCATTCAAACTCATTTATAGCCTGTTTGATACATTCCATATGAGTTGAACTTGACGGAGGATCGAACAGAAGTCTCACTTTCATACATATATAGGTTTTCACAGACTCGAAATTTTCGTATGTTATTGGAAGGAAGTCTGTCCACTGTTCAGTACCGGTTGATATCTGAAAGGTCTTGTCAGGTCCCACACCCATCTGGTGAAGAATCATAAACACTGAATTGATGTGCATGATAAGGGTTTGATCAAATACTGTATAATCAGGCATAATTCCAATAGCCTCTTTAACATCATTTAATATATTGCTGTTATTCACGGATATCTCCTTTCTGCCAGTTAACGTTTCCAAGGACAAGTATCGTTTGGTCTACGCTCAATTGGCTCAGTAATAAGAATACTCTCGTCTCCGTAATGGATAGCGTTATGGGTTAGTAAACTGGTTGATATAACATTCTCAGGATCAAATACTTTGGGATCTCTTTGTTCTATGTCACGTAACGTAATCGGATTGATGTGATGTATCAGAATCTTCCCTTGAATTTCATAACCCGGAGTTCCAATATCGCATCCGTTGTCACGTATTACAATGTTTCTCCGGAATCTTCGCCACTCTGATGACTGATATAGAATCTGATTGAGATAACGATCGTATCCGAAAGTTTTATCTCCAATTGTTCCATTTAATTTCAAGTATCGGTACCGATCTATAAATCGTGGTAGTTTAACCAATTCCGAATAGCATTTATCATAACTCTTCATAGTCTTCAGCCTCACCATGTCCACCATAATCACGCATCGCTTTAATAGCATTCTCATAAAGGTCTTTCATTTCTTCACTGGACTGGTAAGCTTTGGCTTTGGCTTCAAGAACCGCATTTTCTTTCTTTAATTTTTCTTTTTCCAATTCTGCACGTGTTGTTCCAAGCTTAAGAAAATGTGTAATCACCTGGGAGGATGCAGTACCGTCCAATAACTGTTGTTCTGCTAAATTAACAGCTAAATCGATAAGCTGATTCTCTCTGGCTTCTGGACTAAGAGCCGGTCTAATCTTTCGCGACTGATTAGATGGCTTTGTAGTGCTTTTTGCCATAGTTACTGCCTCCTCTATATCTGTTATGTTCTACTTTTACAACATTTAGTAGAACCTATAAGTTTGGTAATCATCCCACAATCACTAGAAAGGAGAATAAAGAATATGAACGTGTACGAAAAGCAGAGGTATCCCGGAACGGCTTCAACTTATAGGTTCTACTAAATGTTGTTTTATTGTTTTGGAAATTGTAATTGAATTTATTTAAAAGAAAGCCCCACTCTCTTTTGACGGAGAATGAGGCTGAGCGATGGTTTGAATTTAATGAATATATTCCCAATCTTCAGCAAGAACGTCAGCATTACTTGGATTCCACATAGCATGGCTTCCATCTGATGTCTTGATCTGAAGATATGGTTCGCATTTAAAAAGGTCTCCTTCGTGAAGACCCCAAGCATTAGCGGTCTGGATATTGCAAGGAATACCTGCAGGATAGCCTTTCTGATATACTACGAACATTCCTTTACCGTTCCAGCCATGTCTGAAAATCTTCTCACCAGACTTTGCTTTTTCAAGTGCCTGTCCAAAAGTCATTGGTATCAACCTCCTCTGAAAATATCAATCTGTTTTTCCAAAATATCCCGCCGGGGAAAACGTCAAGACCGCCGCGATGTAGGGAGGGGGTGTAATTTTTGAAGTACCCCCTACCCCTTTATTCATCATGTCATATGGTATATCTATCATATTTCTTATGTTTTTCAATCTTTTTTGTTCTTTAAAGCGGAAATATTTCTTTATTTCTGTCTACAACAATCATATCTAATACGATTGCTTCAAATGGCAAGCTGAATACATGAAGATGAAGAAAGATTAAACAGCAACTTTAACGATTCGTTCAACTTTCTTAAAGTTATTGAAAGGATTCATAACAATGATTTCATCAATAGCTCTTTCAATCTCTTTGCTTGCTTCTTTCTGTGACATGTCATCAGTAACATTAGAGATTCGATCGACATAACCACAACAATTGTAACCTTTTTCCATGTCATAATTATACCAATCAGAGAACTCCTCAAAAGGATCAAATGGATTGTCAAGTGTAGTCAATCGATAGTCTTTCTCAGTAATAGTTTCGTTTGTCATACTTAAACCACATCCTTTCCTTTAATGTACTTACTAATAGTAGTAGTTGAGAAGCCAGTCTTCTTTGCAATCTCACCAATCGTATAGTTAGACGCTGACATTGCTTTGATTCGTGTAATCTGTGCAGAGCTTGGTGAAGTAGTAAGCTTTGGTGTTGCTCTTGCTCTAAGCTTATCAATGTCTGTATTGTTCAGTATGTCTTTAAGCTTAGTCTCAGATATAGCACCAGCCTGTATTGCTTCCCATTCCCGGTCACTTATCTCAATGTTTCGGTCTGCTCTCCGAACAGATCCAACCTCTGATCTATACTTGTTTACAGATCTCTGACGTAACTTCTTTACATCTTCTTTCTTCATATCTGGATTGGCTTTAGTCCGCTCCTGTATCTCTACATTAGCACGGCGTAGTGCCTCCCTCTCCCTCGGTTTATTCATAAAGGCGTTCGTTAGCTTATTATCCAGGGAGGTTACTTCTGTTTGATACTTCTGCTTAGCCTTGGCATCATATGGTATCTTACCGGTATTTGCAATTTCAACACGAGCTTTGTTAGCCAGGGCTTTCATATCGTTGGCATAGCTGGCGTACTCTAACTCCATAGGGTGTCGTGATGCAGATACTAAACTGTAAGCGTCGTCAGTTTCCGCCATTTTACTACTCTTCTGAGTACGGGTCTTAACATTATATTGGATGGTACCATCTGGGTTAGTATATGTGACTTCACCGGTGGTCTTATTCTTTCTTTCAACGGGGTTATACTTTTTATAGTCATCCGGGTTCTTAGAATCGTATATGATTTTCTTTCCATCAACAGTACGAATCTCTGTCATGCCTGGATACTTTTTACTTTTACCTCGATCTACATAATATAAATCATCAGCTGGTTTCCAAAGCTTAGCTCCAACTGGTTTTGTAGGATCATAGTATTCTTTGTCAGGCAAGTTAGTTTTATAACTACCCTGTCGTTTAGGTACAGTATATTCACCCTTTGCTTTTGATAAGATGGTACTTGCTCCACCTATTTTTATGTTACCATTAGCATCAATACTTCTCTGAAACTCTGCTTTAAGTGCTGCAATATTATTGTCGACTTCACTCTGTTTGTAATCCAGATGATGCTTCTCTGCATCGATAACAACCATGCTGTGCTTTACGGCTCTGGCAAGTTTAGATTCAGATGCTCCTGCCAATGTCATGTCTGTGATAAGATTAGAAATAACACCCATCTGTTTCTGAGTATCTTTCATGATCGGATACTCTTGTCCATTTCTGGTATAATGTTCTACACCTTTAGCATCAACGGTTTTAGTTCCACCATATGCTACTTTCGGATCGAAGCCTACCAGATCTTTAAGTTCATGTTTGTTTTTAATATTGACCTTACCACCTGCATCATTTGTAGGAATACACATTACAGTGTCTCCATCAAAGTCCGCTCCTGATAATCGATCAGCTATCTTATGATTGATACCAACCGCATCAATACTATTTTTACCGATGATCTCATTACCAAGTTTATTCTTGTTGTTGACCGTAAGAATTGGGATCTCGAATATACCACCATGCGGATATCGAATAAGTGCAAGTTGAGTTCCTGGAGTGTAACCAGGAGCATAAATTTCATTATCTTTAAGAGTATTTACAGGAATAATTACATGATACTTCTGTCCTGGAAGTGCTGCTGCTTTAAGATGCACCGCTGCTGAGTCACAGTTATCTGCAAATTTCTCAAGTAAATATTTCTTAATAGTTGGATTTGATAAGCTACAGATTTCATCGTACTCTGCGTACTTGTCTGCCTTTGCTAATCCCAACTGTTTACGAGCTAAGGTAAGAGTCTGCTTACCAAGAAACTGTGATGGTAGAGCATTTGCCCATTCAGTCCAGTCGCCTTCGTCAGCTCTCTTATTTATGAGTCCAAGTTTCTGTTTACCAGTCTTCTTATCGGTGTACCAATATTGTCCGCCTTGATCGGCATCTTTTATTAAAGATCCGAAAGGGTTGTCAGGATCATTTTTAATCTTCTTAAGTACGTCTCCCTGTGGAGTACCTTTCTTTTTGTTAGTATTAAATATGACATCGACACCATCCGGCATGTTGTCTGAATATACAGCCATACCTTTAAGGTAATGGGTTCCATCTACCATAATACGAACCTGTGAATATCGAGAATCACCAAGAGATAGATCCTGTACTCCTCGACGAAGTTCTATGATACCATCTTTTTCGATACCGGTAATTCCGTCAGGTCCTTTATCTTCTGCATATTTAATCTGTAATCTTTTAGAATCCAATGATTCGGGATATGTAAATTTCTTATGATAAGTTTCTCCGTCATCGTTAGAAGTATAATCAATAATGGTTTTTACTTTATCATAATCATAGATTTCATTTTTCTTTGTTCCAGGCAAACATAATACTTTCTGATTAGACTGCTGATTTGTATTTGTTGGCTGAGGGACTCCACCGCCATATATAGGACAACCTTCAGCTTTCTCCAAATAATCAAGCGCAGTATCAAGTCTGGTTCTGGTAATTCCAAGTTCCTGTTCTACGCCAGCACCGACATCGATCATGCCTTTCTTCTCAACCTGATCACGTAAGAAATCGACGGTTTCCATAACCTGATTCATATTGTCTTCTGATTTTGGATTAAGCAATGATCTTACTGTGGATTCTGGAAGTCCCATTTTTCTACCGATCTCTGTAGCACCGAGTCCGTCTTCTTTTAAACTCTTGGCAGTAGCTACATCCTGTAATCGTTTTTCGTAATTAGCCCAGCTTACTTGTCTTCGATATTCAGATGAAGTAAGTCCCATAGATTTATATATAGCTTTCTCGCCAGTATATACTTTTCCATCAGCCGGATCAGTCCATGTAAAGTTCTCTTTTTTCATATCTGAAATACGTCCAAGAAAATCTCGTCCGTGCTGGTAAGGGTTATCCCCACTGCCATATGGATATCTCCCACTTCGTCTTGGCATTCCGTAATGTTCTATATATTCTTCTACGGTTTCAGCCATTCCATAGTATTCTGATATTTCTTCAGCTACTGAATTACTTGAATGCTGCATTTCTGAAATATCAATAGTAGCTGGTGCGCTACCATAATAAGAAGCTATTTCTTCTGCTATCGGATTCATAGCTTATCCCTCCTCGTTTGCTATTTCTAACGCTCTGCATTCTCGTATGATGCAGTCCATCGTTTCAAGAATTTCTTCTGCAGTTGGTTCATGATGCAGAATTTCATCGTTCTGATATATGCGAAGTTCAGTATCGATTTCTCCTGGCTTCACATGATATTCCAAACAAAAAAGAGCAGCGTATACTAATAACTGCTCAATCTTAGCTGGATGTGTTCCTGATTTATAATCGTGGATTCTTAACTGATTATTTCTAAAAGAAATAGCATCCGCGGTTCCGAAACAATATGGTGAATAATATAAAGGCTGTTCCGGTGTCAATTTGAAACCAATAGCATCGTTTACATAATTCATGAAATTACTGTAAAGTCTATCCATATCGATTACGTTTCTAGGAATTCCGTCACTTAATAAATGTGACAGCACTGTAAGTTTATCTCCCTTTTTAAGCTTCAAATTATTTCGGATAAGGGTTTCTGCAAGTTCATGTAAAGATGTTCCCATACTCTGTGCATACTGGCTAACATACTTCTGAAATAACTGTTCATCCGTATAGTTGAGCCAATGCGGTTGACTTGGTGCTAACGTAGCATGTTTGCCGCGAAGCTCTAAATGTTTTTCAAATATCAAGATAGTGTCCTCCTTATTCTCCGAACTTCTTTTTAAGTTCAGCTATTACCTCTGTTTTATTTTCAGGACAAACGAAAGCTGCATATGACATTTCGTTCATCTTGTTCACGTAATACTCTTGATTTGGTTGTTTATGAGCAGTTGCATTTTTTTTACACTCTAACATAGCCCAATGCTTTTTGTAGAAAATGGTCAAATCAGGAATACCCTGCAAATATGAACTGTCGTTCTTCAGTACCATACATCCCGGGAATTCTTTTTTTAATTCTTTAATAAGATTTGACTGGAATTTATTTTCTAACATATTGAAACACTCCTTGTATGGACCCTGTAGGATTTGAACCTACGACTTCCCGCTTATGAGGCGGATGTTCTAACCGGACTGAACTAAAGGTCCTTTTTGGGAGAAGATGAAATTTGTCATGACAAATATCTAAAGGGGGAATACTTTGAATGACAGATTTCTTTTCACATTACATTGATACCAATCGCATAAGGGTATCTGCACATGTGGGAGTATATAATGAAAAAGAAAAATAAGACAAAATTCACCTTCTCCTCATAACAGGCTGTGTTTTCTACGTGAACCATAGCAGGGCGACAATTTTAAGTTTTTGCACAAAAAAAAAGAGGAAATGTTTTTCACACGTCCTCTTTAATTTAAAATATCAATATTATGTTATCAGCTCAAAGTGATAACCGTTCTTCGTTTTTTGATATCTGTTGTTCGCACATTTACTTACAGATTTATAATTCAATTTCATATCGATACTGCAGTCTTTTATTGAATTGTATACTTTACCGGTTTCTATACATCTAACTGGCTTCATTCGATGGGTCGGTTTTTTGCCATTTGAGAATAATGACTTAGAAATATCTTTTTTAGTTTTCCATTCTAAATTATCAGATTCATTTTTTCTTCGGTCTCCATCAATATGAGTTGCGAGCATTCCATCACTATATCCAGGCACATGAACATCAGCAACCAATTTATGTATATTACACGTATGAGGTGTACCATCTTTCATAATTCGGACTCTCTCATAACCTTTATCAGAAATATAGGTTTTTAATACGTGCCCGGTTTTTCTATTTCGTACATGACCTTTATCGGAAACATCATATAATGGAAATTCTTCACTTTGCTGCCATTTTTCTTCAGTCTCCATTTTTCTATTCCTCTTCTCCATATTCCATATCGACAAGTTCATAAACAGAACATTTTAAAGCTCGGCAGATTTTTTTTAAATTGTGTACATTTGGCAGTCCTTTTCCAACACAATAGTTACTGATAGTGTTTTCAGATATACCGGTAAGCTCAGATAGTTTTTGTTGATTCATTCCCATTCGTCTGATCTTATTGTAAAGATTATATGCAAATTGCTTTCTGGTATCCGTATCATTGAGTTCACAGATTTCAGTCTCACCGCCATCTTTGCTCAGAATTCGGATTCTTTTGTCAAACCAATTTTAGCAATACATTTTATTTCCGTGAATCTTTACCGTAATCTCCATTTGTGCAGACGGATACCAATCTACAATATCATTTGCTATAGATGGATATTCCTCACAGAACTCATTATACACGGCAGTCCAATAATCTTTTGCTTTTTTCATAATGTTATAATCTCCTCTCTTTATCTTATTTTTTCTTCATCCGATTTTTCGTAGCACAAAAATACAAAAAAAATATACAATTCAACTTTACTTAACCCCAATACAACTTTTATTGTATTTTTCCAATATTTCTTGGATTGACCTTTACGGGAATAGAAAATAGTGTTTTTTATTTTCTCGGTATTTATGTTACGTACAAAAAATCAAAAACAGGCAATTTTAGCGTAAAATACCCCTTTTTTGACCTATTTCGGCCAATTTTTCAGAGAACATCCGAATTATGTTACGTACAATAATTCCCAAATTCGATTTATTTACCGTACAATAAATACGATATCCGAATTATGTTACGTACAATAAATCAGGAATTATGTTACGTACAAAAAATCGAAAATGAATTATTTACCGTACAATAAATACCCCAAAATGAATTATTTACCGTACAATAAATCAGCTTAATATTCATCAAAATTGTCATCTTCATGTTGAATATCGTATAAATCAGACTCGCCTTTAGCTGCTATGATCGCACCTTTTCTTGCTATTTCTGCCGCTGATTTACCTATTTTCTTACTTACATTAAATATCAATTCATACTCTTCGTCAGTTAATCTAAGCTCCAGTCTATGTCTCCGAGCACCGTCTTTCATAGGTCTCCCACGTTTCTTCTTCTCTTCCAACTTGTATCACCTCCAGCCAAAATTACAACACAAACCAGCACACAATAAAGAACCCGCCAATAAGAACCGCATGCAAAAATATCCATAACTTATAAACCAAGTCCACCCACGGATATGTAGCATTTTGCCAATTACCCCTTATTGTTCGACGTGTTCTATTATTTCCAAACCACAAATATAAACTAACATCGCACCAAACGATAACTGCAAAAACTAAATCGAACGATAAAATACACCCAATCATTTTAATCACGGTATGAATATCACTCATCTTGTATCACCTCCATCTAATTGCACCACGATCCGCGAAAACAAAATAAGAGCCCAAGATATCAATCTCAAACTCTTATGTCACTCTTAGAACTTTATACCATTTATAAATCCATCACGTGCTAATCGATCCCGAATATCAAACATATCATCCAATCCGTAAAAGAAGTTAACATCACGTCTTTTCTTTTCATTGTTACATTCCATAATACGATTTAATTCCTTATACTTATCCAGTAAATTATCATTAAGTTCTTGTATCTGGCTACTTATACCTATGACTGCATAAACATATTTGTTAATGTCATCCATTAAGTATATAATACCTGTTGCGTCATACAAGTTCTTAAGTGCATTTCTACTGTTAATATAAGAAATCCTCTTATGAACTAACTTAGATTTCCTATCCTCTAACTCCTTAATTTCCTGTCTTATTTCATACTCTTTCTCACACATAGTATTTTCCTCCTTAAATGTGTTTTAGTTCTATTTGTCATAATAGAGAATGATTTCTTCGCGTCAAAATAAAAGAGCTCATTAATAACACCAAGCCCAAATAAAAATAATTACTACACCTAGAATATGTATAAGAAACCATAAGTAAACCCAAAACGGTAAATCGAATATCGAAGTTCTACGCCATGCTTCTATTTCATCTTTAACTAATATCCACACAAAACCATATACGAGAACACAGATCATCCCTGACAATAATTTAATATACGCTTTTACACCTTCCACGCATCATTCCTCCCATAAATTGCATACAGTCTATCTCTGGCATATTCATGCGTACTTATCTTAAGACTCAACTCACGGATAATTTCTTTTTCATGATCCATCAATATTTTAGCCGCACGTTGATTATTTGGTTCATGCAACCACACCATATTATTAAAGACAATTCCCTCTTCACTAGATACAACAAGTACTTTCTTCACTTTACCAGCATCATTTTTGATCTCTATTTCAGCCCTACGACTATATGGTATTATGCATCCATACAAAGGCGAATAATACGTTTTCTCAGTAACAATAATATCACCAACCTGCTCGACGATCTTCTGTTCCTTCGTATTATACTTATATAAATGTACTTGACCTAAATTCTTAGAATCACTCATATTTTCTCCTTTCAACGCAAAAAGAGCCCAAGTATCAAAAATACTCAGACTCTTTCATTCCTGCACAATTATCAATTCATAGTTTTCTGCCACACCTCGGACAATATTTAACCGGAATATCAATTGCTGTAAATTCATTACCCTCACCATATTTCGTTACGTCAATATACATCTTAGCTTTGTCCTGTACTAACTCGTCTCTAAGTAGCCACGCTTCTAATCGGTAAATATCATTATTATCATTGATCATCTCCGGTAAACGTATCATTCTTGCCCCAAGCCTCTTAGTGATATCACGACCATTACTGAATATACCACTACTACAAAATTCGCATTCTCCCATAACTGTACCTCGCATATACTTTTATTTGAATAAATATTAGCATACTTTTAATGGAATGCGTAATTTTCGAGGTTATTCGATGCTACCGGCGAAATATCAGTTCGGTATCTCGTTCCATTTATTAATACCGTAATACTCTTCCGCTTTCTCACAGGTCTCTCTCGTAATATACCGGTCCTCAACTGCTTTCTTAAATATATTAGCCCGACTATCATATGCCGCCATCTGTGGATATAAGTCTTCAAGCTTAACACATAAACTCTGAATATCAATATTCTCACGATCCTGCATAACCGCCCATTTAGAAGCATAACCGGTACTAAGTGAATTAAGTAGACTAATAATCTTAATCAACCTCGGTTTATTTTCTTCGTTTTGTTCTGCCAATATATTAAGTTCTTCACCGATACCTTTCATCAATTCTGCAACCTGATCTAAATTCGGCTGATCCAGTCTTTTTATACATTTATTTTCTTCCATAATTACAATTCTCCTTTTAAAATATCAATCGCCAACATAATTCCAAAGTCTACCGTAAAAATTTTCTGCGTAATCACAAACTGCCTGAGAAATATAACCATCTTCAACACCTTTACGAAATAAAGCAGATCTACTCTCATAAGCTGCAATCTTAGGATATACTGCTTCAAGTGAACTGTAGACTCTATCCAATTCTTCAATGTCTAAAACTATCTCGGTATCATTTTTAATCATCGCTGGATTATCCTTTCTATAGAGATTCATACATTCTGCCAGATGCTTACATTTGCATTTCTTCATATTATGACAAAAATAATTTCCGTAAAAATTCTGCTCAAAATCATAAGCATAGCATCCTAATATACAGATATCTTTATCCTTATACTTTTCCACCAAAGTATCAATCCTCTTTTGTGGTTCTGTATTGTCACAGCTACACCCACATATAAACGCAGTCAAATCTAAATCTGATAAAAATTCCGGATTATCAAATACGTTACCTTTATACACTATCCACCGATCAGTATACGGTTCTTGTCTCAATTTACCGTTAAGAACCAATGAATAGTCATTAACAACAATAGCTATATATCGATCATTCACAGACACGATATCACCCTGATACAATGGATTACCTTTATCATCATTCCATGCTAATCGCCTTCCAACTGTCTCCGGATATACAGATACAGTATCTAAGTATTCTACTGGAAGATTACTCTTTGGAAATATAAGACTTTGATTAGCATTATTAAAAAAGTACCCATACACCCACTCATTATCCTCTTTGGATTTTCCTCTGTATGTACCAAATTCTTCTCGCATAACACAATTCTCCTTTCAAAATATCAATTACAGGCTCTTTCCAATATAACTGAATGTTTCTACGCAAGCTTTCTCGATAGATTCGTCTGAAAAGTCACCATTACAAAGTCGTTTAGCATAGTATACAGCGGCATCAGTAATTTCAACAGCCTCGTCTAAATCAAAATTGTGTCTCACAGATTCTAATCCATATCTTACCTTATCAGTGTTTCTGTAATCCTCAAAACGGTCATGCATCCGGAAAACATTTTTGGCTGTCTGAATATTTGAAAATGGCATCCACATATATCCTAACTGTAATCGATAATGCTTTGCAGTGCATCTTCTTTGTTCCCCGTTATCCATAAGAAAATATGTATCGCCTGGAACCCAACGTTCATTACTTAAAAACGCCTTTTTATGAAATATTTTTCCATGTTCCTCAATCATCTCATCACCCTCACGATGATACATATAAGCCTCGCACACAAATTTAAATTCTCCTGTAAATTCGCTCATAATTATTGTCTCCTTTCTTTTATTGTCGTTCAATTGTACCAATATATCCCAAAGCTTCTCCGCAAGCATTTCGTACAACCTGAGTAGAATAATCCCCATCACATAAATCAAATGCGAACTTTATATCTTGACCGGTGTAACTTATACCCGTTAAACCCATTTCTACCATCATATTTTCAAAAACGTTCTTAACGTATTGCTTCTTTTTAGCAAAGTCAAGATTATCTCGCAACCTGAAGACATTTTTTGCAGTTTTTATAGAATGTTTCGGAGACCAGAATTTCCCATCAAACATAACATATGATTTATCAGCACATTTTAATGTATTATCATATTTATCTAAGAATACTGTGCATCTTCGTTCATATCTTCCAGTAGCAAGATCTTCTTTAGATTCTCTACAGTATATAGATCCTCCCTCTTCAATAACCTCGCCATCTTTACGATAATAAAGGTAGGCATCACATACAAATTTAAAATCTTCTGTAAGTTCACTCATAATATTTTCTCCTTTCTTACAAATCTGCTTACAATTTATTTTTACATAAACCGGACCATACCGGTTCACCGTATGAATCAACAAATGATTTAATCCAGACGACTTTCTTAATACCGAAAATATCTTCTTTTTCTACCCATGCAACAATCATAACTGGATAGCTATTACGATAAGCATTTATGTACGATACCGCATCATTAATGCTACTGAATCTCAGTTCACTACTTAATATAGATCTAACTGTTCCATCAGCATCTTTACGAATAATGTTAATTAAGTACGGTTTGTTCATACTATCCATACCAATATCCTCTCTTTCTCTTTTAAGTTTAATCTCTTCATATTTACCAAGTCTCTGTATGGCATTGTCCAAAATGCCATAACTACTAAAACAAGACCACTCTGCATCAGCGCCATACTTGAGATAATACTTTGTACCACTTTTATATGTAAGGTATATTAAATTTTTAATATCCATGTAATGATACCGATATTTACCCCACTCACGATTACAATATCCAATATATTTTAAGGCTAAATTATAAAGCCAACGCCATCTCATTACCCAATCACCTCATACTTCTTCTTAAATACATCGGGTTTACACGGATAGAATTCACCACGTAAAACCTTTAATGATATAGTCTCCAACAGAAGCATACATGTCACCCTCAAGAGTATGGATCTTCATATAAATATGTGGTCTACCTTTACCAACCTCCAAAGCAGTATCCAAAATATCATACTCCAGTGACTCTCCTACGAACTGCTTAATTTCCTCAAGATTCAATCCGGTCCACTGAATAGCTTCGATTTCTACAGGTTTTGTTTTGTATCTCATATATTTGTTCTCCTTTCAATACAAAAGAAAAGAGTCCGAGCACAATACCCGAACCCTTAATTCTTTGAAATTATTTTTCAGTTAATTTTGTTATCGCCTTTTTCATACGAGACTCTATTTCAGGATCCATACCAAACACACGGTTCAAACCCCTATCAATTTGATAGCAGCTCACTTTACATCCAGCTTTATACGATAATATAATCAATAAAGTTGAATACAATGCACCACCTGCAAACATAAGTTTCTCCTTATTGCTTAATTTAGATCCTAATTTTCCTCCATTTTTGTTCATAACATAATACCTCCTTTTCTATAATATAGTAAGATATTATCGCGAATGTCTGTAACCTTGATACTTCTTCTTTGTAAGGCATTTACCATCAGTATCGTCTTCCGGATCAAAATATGGACTGGTATAGTATTCGCGAAGTCTCATCAAATCATAACCGTTTAACCTCACAACTTAATCCTCCTTTCTACAGCTCGTTACGTCGTTTATCTGAAAATATCAATCCATGAACGGTACACTGAATCTGATCTTTATCAAAAGTACTATCAGCTGCTTTAGGATGACCTCCACCGCCGTAAGCATGTGCAATCTCACCGCCCACATCGATCTTGCCTTTTACAGTACGGTAACTAACCCTACCGTTAGAAATATCAATCATTGCAATATAGTCCAGTTCAGGATGTTTCTCACATAATGTGTTACCCATCTCGCTGAAATACTTCTCAGCAAATATGGCACCATATGTATAACCAAACCTATCGGTTTTAACAGTAAGTTGCGTGTCTTTCTCATCAATATAACTGTTAATTTCTCGCTGTTTTAAATCTAATACTGTTTTATCACATACAGAAAAGTCCGGAAAGTTCATAACATCAGCACGTTTAATTTGATATAAAGCCCACTCTATGAATTCGTCTCTACTATAAATATCACTTAGCATATTTACCTGCTTTGCAATAATACCCTTAACACCATTGTCTTTCCATTTCCAAGTATCCCAGTCACGAACCAAACAAGTAAACGCAGCAATATTTTTCTGAATTCTATTGACATGCTTTTTGAATAGATCACACCAATCTAAATATAAGTAGAACAACTCAGTTCCGCATGTCTTATAAAATGAGTCGTTTGGAAGAGTCTCGCAAACAATGCACCATTTGAACTGATTCAATCCCACAGCTGTTGCGTGATGATCAAACAACTTAACTTTCTGCCCTTCGTTGTCAAAGTCCACTTTTGCCGCCAATTCGTCACAAATAGAAATATCAGTAATAAACACTTTATCGTATTTGTCAAACTCATGACTGTAATAGAACTTTCTAAACTTCTCATTAATATCTCCATAATCACAATACTCCACATCTACACTTTCTCTGCCAAAAGCCAGATATGCCAGAATAGCACATCCAATACCATCGAGATCTGTGTGCGTAAAAAGCTTAATTTTACTCATAATTTTATTCCTCCATTTTCTTCTTTTTAAGTTTTATATGTATTACTCCAGCTTCATTCCAACTAGCAAGATTTTCTCCTATTATTGTTTCAACTGTACAAAATTTATGATGACAATTCCGACATCCATAGAATCTGGTTATCTTAGTTTTGTTTTCATATATCTCTTGATGATAATGATGAGAATATGTGTTCCTACCACATTTAGGACACCTCATAATCTTAATCCTCCTGTTTTTCATGAAAATCATAAATAGCCTGTTCGATAATTTCTTTAACCGCTAGTTCCTGAAGACTATTAGATAGAAAACTCAAATCGAAATCTTTACTTTTAGCAATCTCCGGTTTTTCGACAACACACCCGACAAGTTCATATACCCGTTGCTTCTGATTTTCAGTTAATGTATCAAAAATTTCTTGAATAGTGTATTCCATACTCTTATTCCTCCATTCCCTCTATTAACTCATCCAACCTATCTCTCAACTCACAAGCTTCATCAACAGATAAATGATTAATAACCCACTTATCACCTTTCATAAAACCACGGTCTTTGGAAGCAACCACGATTCTCTCGTGATTATCCATAAACTCATCAAATCCAACACGAATATTTTCAGATTCAAATACTCTTTTAAGTTTTTTCATAATTTATTCCATCCTATCTATTTCTTCAAGTTTTTCAGTAATCGGATCCCACTTATACGGTAGTCCATTAGGCGCATAATACGGGGAAGGCATGGATGCAGCACGAGCATAGTTACAACCGTTCCAGAAATATACGATACCGGTTCTAGTGTCATAATATATTGTATCTGTTATCATCTGTAAACATATATTCTGATTATTAGATAGTGAAACATTAAACGTCTCATGATAAGATGCATCAGTATCACAACCAATAACAGTAAGACAACATATCATGAATACACAAACAATTAACATGACTATTTTCTTCATAAGTCTACGCCTCCTTTGAATTATCAATATATTTTTTGACAGTCAATTCAGTTTTACGTACAATAGTTACTGCTTGTAAATTAGAATAATCTTTATATGGACTGAGACAAGCAGTAACACTCCCACCATTAACAAGACTTTCAAGCTCATCATCAGTAAGCTTTACTATAATTCTACTCATAAAATTGTTCCTTTCTTCCAACACAAATCGGTAATTCACCTGTTTTTCCATAGACCGCATTCATACAATGAAGTAAATATTCGTAGGTCCACCTATTCATATAAATAGCTCCGTCCATAATATGTGTCTTACCGTTTTCAAGTGGACTATAGTATTTATATCCGTATATCTTAGCCCACTTTTTATTTATTCTTTTCTTTTTATGTTTTCTTACCTGCCGCTTACCGCCAACAATTTTGACTGGAAATCCATTTATAATCTTGTCCACCATAAAAATATCAATCCTCCATTATTACTTATATTTTTTCTTAATTACTTTTATTGGTAGTCCTCTTAATTCTCTATCATCCACGTAATTACCTGTTATATGTTTAGACTCGTCAGGATACCTAATCCATCCATAATATGCATCGCCACCAAAACTTGCCACATCAAGTAATATCCTCTCGTATCCATGGAATACAAAGAACTTTTTAATTCTAGTTTCTTTAATACTACGAACCAAAACCACCATAATAATAAATGTAATTATACAAAACGGTATGATGTATTCTGCTGCCAGTTTAAATTTAAAATATGCGTTCATAACATATCAATCCTTTCTGCCCCATGCTGCTTCTGCTATCTCTTCTATTTTTCTTCTGTAATACAATCTGATAATGAATACTCTTTTCCTTTTAACAACGATTCTTCCATTCCCGGAATTGCTTTTAAACGCATAGTCTCGCAAATAGAATTCCAGTCACCCTCAGAAATAAGTACGGCATTGCATTCTTTACCCGTAATCAGTACAGGCTCAGAATTCTCATTTACTTTTTGAATCAGATTATATAAATCTTTTCGAGCATTAGTTATGTTAATCACTTTCAAAATATCAATCCTCCTTACGTTCAAATTTGCTAAATCAACTGATTCTTTTAATTTATATCTAGGAGATATACGTTTTATCAATCTAGGATCTATATAATCTTCTGCGAATGGACTGCATCCATATTTTTCTTTACATGTTTCTCTTATATACAGAAACTCAAAACTCGGAGAATGTCTAAGTTTCAACAGTACCAATAATTTATACAATATATTGTTCTGCCTATGCTTACACCAATATCTCCAAATTTCTAACCGTGATTTCATACTCTTATTCCTCCTCTTCATAAATAATCTTGCCATCACAGGTAAATACCGGAATAGTGAAATCAGTAATACACTCACCGCAATTAGGACAATGACGTGGAAGAAAGCAATCACCGTATCGTATTGGTACAATAAACTCTCGCTCAGCATCCATGAATTCTTCTCGCTGTGGCGGAGTATATATGAAGTTCTTAAAAACATATCCACACTCACATACTGGTTTAAAGTTTACATAAGCCATAAAATATCAATCCTCCTTACATGCAAACGGACACTTCTCGCCTGACTCCAATCTACAACGACTATGCATACCATTCATTAACGTGCATTCATATTTATTAGTCATTTGCCAGTAGTTACTATGAGGACATTCATCAGCAGATTTAGGCGAGATGAATTCCGTCACACAATAGTTTTCATTTACAGAATCATATTTTGGTATTATACCAACACATAACAAATTTGCCTTGCTAATATGAAGTACTTCGTGAATATCAATTTCAGAAATGCTTATATCATAATATCCGCCGATATAAATTCTGCCATTGTTGTTCAGATACTCGCCTGGTATAGCATGATTAATCATACAATTTACAGCGATATTATTACCATCTTTGTTTACAGTTGCGCTACCGACTACCGAATTTGCATCATTAACATCGAAATTCAATACAACAGGTATCCGATCAGCCCAAGTAATCTCACAATCTTTTTCAAACAGAGAATCACATTTATCAATTACACCTAGTTCTAATAATGTTCCTGTATAAAGCATGTTTATATATCTCCCTTCCTCTTTGCATTGCTACAATATTCTTCTTTACTAACTACCCTATTGAAAAAAATACAGTAACCACTAGAAGAATGCTCGCAATCTTTACATCGTATAATACTAGCTATATTTCTGTATTTCATAGGAATATCCATACCAACATGTAATTCTACGTCTTTCAAACCTTGCCTAATTAAATTAACGTCTTTGATACCAAACTCTACTGCACGTCCATTTAACAAATTTACAATATCTTCATTACCCAGTGTAATCACGAGTTTACTCATAAATCACATGTATCTCCTTTCTAAAGTATAAAAGAAAGAGCCCAAGTCAAACGACCTGAACTCTATCACTCATTACCAATGCGCACCATTGAAAAATCTCCTTAAAGCGTGTTATAATTAAACAAACATTTAAAGGAGAACATCATGGAACACGAATTACTATTTAACTGGATCGAAAACAATACAACGCCACGATCAAGCATAAATTACAAATATGACACATCCAATATACGTTTGGCATTTGAAAAAGATACCGGCATATATGTAACAAATGATGACGTAAATACGGTTATGTTACAATTAGGTTATCACGCAGCTAGTTTTGCTAATGATCCATATTTGAATTTTAATGTATCATCTCAATCTCGAGCTCTTCAAATATATCAGAACGATGTTTTAGGTCGCCATTGATTTTATTGTTACATTCTACAACGCGCCCTACACCAGCATCGTCGATTACATAAGGATATCCGACTGCCAGCAAAATATCACGAATAGTTGATTTCCCGGTACAAGCCGGTCCGGTAAGCATGATCCAATTACCCATTTTCATAAAATGTAGTAATCTAGTTGTTTCACGCTTACCGACCCTTTCGACTAAATATTCCTTTACTTTTGGTGTGATTTCATATTTAATATTTTTCATATTATTTTTCCTCACTTTCTTTTTCTGCTAAAATACATTTCCCATAAGTCTCTAAAGTACATCTGCAGAACATACCACTTCGTAAAGTACACTCATGTTTATCAGTCATCTGCCAGTACTTACTATAAGGACAGTCTTTAACGTCTCTATCCCAAATATCAAGTGCAGCTTTACCGTACAATTCTTTATTCATATTTATCTGGTCCTTTCTAAACCAAAGCAATATATCCAACTTCTTTACCATACTTATTATCTGTTATTTCAGCGAGCACAAAGTTCCAGTCTAATATAAAATCGCTCATTACCAATCTATTTTGTGGATCATATAGCGGAATATCTTCATCCGGATTGAACGATCCACCAAATGCATTTTCTCGCCATCCATGAATATTATCATAAACTGCTTTTAGGTCTTCTTCTTCCGGAATATGCTCGTTAATCCATTTCAGAATAGTAAAGAAAACTCCATTCTCTTCTAATGTACTAACTGGCTCTCTGTAATCTGGTATATAATCTTCGTCAAAGAAAACAAACCCAACAGAATCACAATACTCTTTTGCATATAAACTGTTTATCATAATTTATGCTCCTCCTGTATTTTTGCATAAAAAAAAGAAAGAGCCTGCAGTCAAACAACCACAGGTTCTTTCCGATAACTAATTAAGCTTCAATATCTTTCTGTGTATCCTCAATGAGTTCATCGAG
>OLRG01000969.1_pt1 | contig 24734 bp, 21 predicted proteins | sample 1672331 | NCBI WGS metagenome assembly OLRG01 (sample SAMEA3136672, study PRJEB25190) | human gut metagenome
CAACTATGCGGCTTTTAGCCACGTTCACGGCGTTGCAGTGAATAATTCAGGTTAAGTTGTTTTTTTATATAACAATAGCCTCATGGAGAAAAGACGGAGACTGGAGTCACATCCTTGGAAAAGGTGGTTACTGGGATGCCGAGGAAGCTGCGAAACATCCTGGAGCAGTCAGAATCCATACGAAATGGGAAATATTCCAGCTACTTGAGTATGCTGCACATGTTGGTGGCAGTAAAAACGGTAAAAAACAGTTTATTGAGACATATACATGGGTGGATGATAAGGGTATTACTCATACCGAAGATAAGTATATAGATCTATATGAGGGCGGTATATCGTTAGATGGATGTTTTTATGACGATGCTGGTATGGAAGCAGAAGAAGGTCGAGTTAATCAGGGATTTCCCTCTGTATTGAGAGAAAAATATATTCAGCTGGTTGACTTCACGCATTCGAAAGGACTGGCGGCATTTCCAAATCAGCTTTCAGAAGATTGGTATGCAGATACCGTTAGTACAGCCAATCCAAATGGACTTCCTTCTTCTATCGGGGCAGATGATTATATGCTATTGGAAAGCTGTCACTCACAGGTTGGATTTAATGGACGGCCATTATGGAGACACGTAAATGGCACAGAGGGCGTATGGAATTATTATCAGAACTGGTACGATAAGGTTGGAGCGAAAGTTGTAGTAAATGATTACTTATATGGCACGGGAACCGGTGAGAAACTTTCTGATGAAGAATTCTATGGATTAGCAACTTATTTGGTATGCGACACACTGTGCAGTGGTGCACACTATATTGATCTAAACGGACTGCTGACATGGGAACTTCCGGATTTTTTTGATAAAATCCTAATTCCGGAAACGGAAGAATATGATATTACAAGAAAAAATAAAGGTCATTATATCCTTCATGCCAATGGACACACATTAGAAGTGATAAGAGGAGATAATCTCACACAGGGGGAGACGGTAAGCGAAAAGACATTGAAAAAGATTTATATTTATTTTGATGGAGTCAGAATAAATAATGCTTTTAAGAAACTATCTCAGTATGCATATGAAACAGATCAGAGACTGGACAATCTTGAAAAAGACGTAAACATAATTCAGACATCTTATAAATCAACTGCAAATATTTATCACCGCATGATGATTGATGATTGGGGCAAGGAATTGATTTTGACAAATTTTGTTTCAACAACAAATTTTATAAAAAATCTTGAGGCCACAGCAAAAAAAGGGATTGCGACAGTTAATACAGTAGATTATGACACGAATAGTATTCGCCTTACTCGACTGAATAATACGCAGATAAACGCATATGTAGAAGTTGATATAACTAATAAAAAAGGACATACTTTAGAATTTGGTTTTACTGTAAAAGAAGTCACGAATGGCAATAATTGGGGTTTTAATGCATATTCTCCCGCTGTTATTAATTGGACAAATATTCGAACATCTCTTAATACAACACGAAAGTCTTCTTATTATGGAGATAATTTTTATGGATATATAAGAACAGTAACTATTCCAGAAGACACAGAAGAAGAAAAATGGTCAATGAGAATTTGTTATAATGGTTCCGCAGGAGAGATTTTTGATCTTGCTAATTTTTATGTAGTGGATGTAGATGAGTATGGTGAAGATATCACAAAAGAATGGTATACAAATCTGATACCTAAATTAGATGCAGCTACAAATAATAACAATCTTAAGATCTGCTATACTGTGGATAAAATTGATGATTATGATTTCGATATTACTTGGAATAAACCAGAAGATTTTGCAAACTGGTCGGGTTTACGCTGGACATTTCCAAATGGTACTTTTAAAGCAGGACATACGTATGAGTTAGGATTTGATACTTACGAAAATAATTCTGGTGGTGCAAATGTGGCATTTCGTATTTATTCTCCAGGAGGAGAAAAATGGATACCCAAAACAAATAAAATAAAATCTTCTATTTATGGAGATGAAAGACCTGGATTCACTTTTACAGTGCCAGAGTCAGCAACAGGAACAGACGGTTATATAAACCTCACAAATACAGCAAATGGATGTCAGACCAGTATGGGAGAATATTACAAGACATCTATCCGAGGTATGCAACATGAATATGATAAAGACTATGAAAATTTCTTTTGCTATAACGGATATGATGAGCGGTATGCAAAAATTTATCAGAAATGTAAGGATATTGTAGAAAGAATAGAGGGCACTTCTTCAGTCATAAGTCAAGTAGCGGATAACTTGAAAAAGAAGTTTTCAAGTGAATATATGTCCCAACAAATTGAGCTAATGATATCTATGCAGGCAACAAATCCCACAAACGCTATAGGTGCAGCGAAAGAATTAATTGAAAGTTGTTGTAAAACAATTTTGGATGAGATGGGAATTTTATGGAGTAAGACAGATGATGTTCCGCAGCTTACTAATAAAACATTAGATGCATTAAATTTACTGCCAGCAAATATACAGTCAACAGATCAAGGAGCAGATGCGATAAAAGCCATATTAGGAAATTTGAGGTCTATTCCATCAAAACTGGCAGAAATAAGGAATCCTTTTGGAAGTGGGCATGGAAAAAGTGCATCTTTTAAGGGGCTTGAGGAAAGACATGCCAAACTGGCAGTTGGTAGTAGTATTACATTTGTTGACTTTGTTTGGAGTACATATGAAAATCAAAAGCAAACAGGTCAAAAAATAATTTAAATGGTAAATCCACCTACAGCTAGATGTTGAAGGTGGATTTCTGTTACTTAAAGGAAATTACGGTCTGCATATATTCCTTAAAAATTGGTCGGAGAGTCTGGACCCATCCGTAAAGGGTACGCTGAGGCCTATTCAGGATGGCAGATGCTTCTTTTAACGTAAATTCATTCCCTAAAAGATTGATTAATTGTAAGCGATGAATAATCCACCGGTTTTTCAGTATCCAAAATTTATGAGATAATCCCTCTAAGGAGTGGTATCTCTATAACTTTTCCAGTTTTTTGCACTTAGGACCATTTCACTTCAGTTCTTCTGGTACCTGTGCTAATCCCACTCCAAATAAAAAACAGGAGTTGAGTTTTTATGCCTAAAAGAAATCCAAGACGTACAGATAAAGAATGGCTGGATCTGATCCAGGAATGCCGGTCCAGTGGTCTTTCTGATAAATGCTGGTGTCAGGAACATCATATCCATACAAGCAACTTTTATTACCAGATACGAAGACTCCGACAAAAAGCCTGTGAGATACCGGAACCAGTCCATTCTTCTTTCTCAGGAAAACAGGAAGTTGTACCGCTTTCTTTTGAGGAACCGGCAGTCTGCCCATCCTCAGTGCAGCTCAAAACGGATACCATTCCAGACTCTGTCATAAAGATCACTTATCACAGTTTCCAGATTGAGATCACCAATGCAGCAGACCGTGAGACCATATTTCATACGTTATCAGCGCTGCAGGATTTATGTTAGGTGATCTGTCCGGTGTGTCTAAGATCTTCGTTATCACCGGACGTACAGATATGCGAAAAAGTTTCGACGGGCTTATGGCTATCATACGCGATACTTATGAACTCGATCCGTATGCAAATGCAGTTTATCTTTTCTGCGGAAGGGACAGCCGGAAACTTAAGGCACTCCATTTTGATAAGGATGGTTTTGTGCTGCTCCAGAAAAGGCTTGACGGAAACGGCAGGTTCCAGTGGCCGCGGAATGCTTCGGAAGCCCGTCTTCTGACGCGTCAGGAATTCCGGTGGCTTATGGAAGGTCTTTCCATCGACCAGCCTAAAGCGATCAAAGGCACAGGCAGAAAAAAAGATTTCTGATCCTTTGTGCAAAACAGAGAATTTTAAATTTTCTATATCCGTGACAGCAGGCAGCCGCCGGACACTTATCCACTGCTTTCTTTTTTCCTTTCGAATGCGATGTGGATGAGACTCAAAAAAACATCTGTTTTAAAACAGCAGGTGGATATCTTTCCTAAAAGGATGAGCATGCTTGCTAGAAAAAGGAAACTTGGATATAGATCATTTTCAGATTATCTTGCGAAGCATCAGTCAGAAAAATCATAGTAATGCTAACATAACATATAATAAAGGAGTCGAAATCCCTCTCTATGGAAATCGGCTCCTTCTTCATTGTCTGCCATCATTAGTACAGCGTATCCACATCCACAAGTTCCTTCGCATCTTCGATCTCAAGATATGCCACATCCTCGGGATGTCTGTTTATGATCTGTTTTCCGCCTTTGTCGCCGGTGATCTCCTGTAGTTCCTGGTAATATTTCCGAGAGAAGATGCAGGGGTTTCCGGTTTTGTCGTTAAGGAGGGTGCATGCCATGCCTTTGTGTTCTGATTGAAATTTGTGCACCAGATTGACGATGGTCTCTGTGGTGAGCCAGGGCTGGTCGGATACGATAAAAAGGCAGGCGGCCGATTCTTTTGCAGCGGCTAGGCCGATCTGCATGGATGAGGAAATGCCACGTTCCGGGTGTGAATTGATCAGGACCCGGATTCCTGATTCTTGTGCTTTGGAAGCTATTTCTTCGTACTGGGTGACGACTATGATCTCGCAGTTTCCGAGTTCTGACGCTGCCTTTTGAAGCTTGTGCAATGTACGCAGATACATCGGCACTCCGCCGATTTCGTACAGCAGCTTGTTGGAGCCGAAACGGCGGCTGTTTCCTGCTGCCAGCATGATGAATGTGGGCTTTTCCTGTGCCTGGCTACCTTTATTTTGCGGCTCCTGCAACTTATTCATCCACACTTCTGCTTTTTCTTCTGTCCTATCAATACAATTACAGATACTATTATAATTTTGCTTCTGTAAACTCCCCCAGACCGCATGAACTCCCTGCTCTTCCAGTTTCCCTGCGATTCTCTCTGCTGCCTCGGCTTTCCCCCGGATGTCTGCTTTATTTAACAGAACACAATACTCGCGTCCATCCACGCATTTCCTTAATGCCTCCGCGGAAACAGCAATCTTCACGATATCGTCCTCTGTAACCACTTCTTCCATCCCTTTTCCAAGGAAATCCGCAACTTTCTCCGGTCTGTGGCAGGTCTTCTGGATTGGCTCTCCGAGAGCATCCACACCAACAACTCCGATAACCATCTCCGCAAACTCCGGAATCACTGGTTCCCGCTCTCCCGGTACTTTGAGTGGCAGGCGTTTTGCACCATCTGCTTCAATCAGAAGTACATCTGCAAATCCTCTCAGTTCCTCTAATTTCTCCTCGGAAAGACAGCCAATCTTCTCCGTCGCGCGGTCAAGACTGGCTGCTACCGTATAGTGATATCTCTGCAGATTCTTCCGAACTCCATCAATATCTCCGTCCTCCACAAACGGCCGCTCCGGCTCATATGCCATGTGTGTGGTCGTTGTCACTATCACTTTTTTTCCAATAGAAACAAAGCTTTCCATCAGCCGAAAGATCAGGCTGGTCTTGCCGCCGCCGCCAACTACGGCGATCGTGGATGTTTTTTCTGCATCGATTGCCAGTGCTTCCAGAAGTGTCATTTTCATCACGGCAGCACTCCGTTCGCCATCAGGACTTCCACGACACTTCCGGCGATGCAGCGGGCTTTGTCCGAGATGGTATTACAGTTTTTCTTCTGCTCTTTACGTGGATCGATGTCTGCGATCTTCATTCCCTTCGGCACTTTGTAGCCATCGCGGATGATTCCCCTCAGAACACCCGTCAGAGATGCATAGACCGGCGTCTCATCGACCATCGCTATGATCTGATCTTTTTCTACAATATCTCCGATCCTGGAGCGGTTATGCATGATCCCTGCTGCCGGGGAATGGATCACTCGTTCTTTGCCGTATCCGGCAATGATGCCCGGAACTCCTGTATTTGGCGTTGCCGACCCTTTGGAGATGATCCTTGCAAGGTCATGCCCTCTCTGCGTTTCTATGACAAAATCTACGTCCTTTCCGGCTTCAAAGCCAGGTCCCAGCGCGACAGTGAGAGGTGCCATGTCCCTCGTTGTTCCAAGATTTCTCTTTGCAAGAATCGCATCGATCAGCGCATCCGGTTTCAACTCTTTCACCGCTTCCCCGCTCTCATCGACAAGGATCGGAAGATCTCCATTCTCCCAGACTTTCTGGCATTCACTGACCTTCGTGATCAGCCTTCCTGTCACTCCCTCAACGCAGGAAGTTCCATCGTAGACTGCCTCTCCAAAAGAAACTTCTCTTCGGATCGCGCTTGGTCTCTTACATTCCAGTATCAGTACCTGATAGCCGCATCGATATAATCGATAGATCACCCCGCTGGCAAGATCTCCTCCTCCGCGAACAATCAGTTTTGTCTTGTGTTCCATGTTACTTTTATTCCTTTCTGCTGCTTTCTGCATTTTCATGCATGACTTTATCTACCGCATTGACGATATTCTGATATCCGGTACAGCGGCAGAGGTTTCCGGACATTTTTTTGCGGATCTCATCTCTGGTGAGTTCTTTGCCCTGCTCCAGAAGGACAGTCGCAGACATGATAAATCCCGGTGTACAGAAACCGCACTGAACTGCACCTTCTTCGATAAATGCTTCCTGGATCCTTGTGATCTGCCCGTCTTTTTCCAGACCTTCGAGGGTGCGGATGTTTTTGCCCTCCGCCCAGACAGCAAGATAGATGCAGGAATCTATCGTTTCTCCGTCTATGATGACGGTACAGGCACCACATTCGCCTACTTCACAGCCTTTTTTGACGGAAGTAAGACCAAGATGATTACGCAGCATATCCAGAAGCGATTCTCTCGGATCTACATACTCCGCAACTTCTTCTCCGTTTACAATACACTGTACGAGTACTTTCTGTCTCTTCATGCCATTTCACCTCCACTGACGCTGTCGGCCGGCACACCGGCAAGTTCCACAGTCCGGATCAGTGCCCTACGTGCGATTTCTCCGCCGATCTGCAGACGAAAAGCCTTCGACGCTCTCCAGGAATCTCGCGGATGAATCTCGCTTCGGATGCTGTCCTCAAGCTTCCGGTACAGCTCTTCTCCAAGTTTCTGTCCCTTCAGAAGTTCTTCTGTCTCCACGCAGCGGTACGGTACCGGTGCAGCTACACCAAATGTGATACGTACATCCTCCAGGATCTTTGTTTCCGGGTTCACTTTGCTGACTACACTGCAGCTCAGCGTTGCGATATCCATGGCATTTCGCATGGAATATTTGATGTAATGTCCATGATACCCTTCATATTCGGCACGCGGGATCACAACATGCGTCAGCACTTCTCCCTGCTTAAGAGCCACACGTCCCGGACCAAGATAGAACTCCCTGACCGGAACCACTCTGCCGCCCTCTGCATTTGCAATATGCAGAAGTGAATTATAGGAAAAAACCGTCGGCACACTGTCGGCACTGACTGCACCGTTGCAGATATTTCCACCAATCGTTCCAATATTTCGGATCTGCGGTCCACCAACCTGGTCTACCGCCTCCCCAAGCACAGGAACACACTCCTGAATGATCGGATCTGCTGTGATATGTGAAAACACCGTTCCTGCCCCTATATAAATATCCCCGGAATCTTTTTTCTCAATTCCCTTAAGTTCTTCGATGTCACGGATCGACACCAGCGAAGTACCTGCCATCCTTCCCTCACGGATCTTGATCAGGACATCACTTCCCCCGGAAATGATCCTTGCGTCCGGATGTTCCGTAAGAAGCTCCACTGCTTCTGAAACGGTTTTTGCATTATAATAATTTTCAATATCATACATGATGTCTTCCCCCTTTCAGATCAGTCCCGCTTTTTGGAAACCATCGATCAGTCTCTGCGGTGTCAGTGGATTTTCGTTAAAAGCAACTCCTGTTGCATGCAGGACGGCATTTCGGATCGCCGGTGCACACGGGATCGCAGGCGGCTCACCCAGTGCCTTATTTCCATATGGTCCGATCGGATCATCAAGTTCGACAAAATCTGCCTTGAGTTCCGGTGTATCGAGCATGGTCATCAGTTTATAGTCCAGGAGATTTCCGTTCAGCGGCCGTCCTGTCTTCTCATCGAGAATGAGCTGCTCACTGATACCATAGCCCATACCCATGGATATGCCTCCATGTACCTGCATCTCTGCAAGCTGCGGATTCAATAATTTGCCGCTGTCATGCACATTGATGATATGGAGGACTTTGATCTTTCCAAGCTTCATATCTACTTCGACTTCTGCAAAACAGCAGCCGGTCGCGATCGTATTTTTTTTCACCTGCTCGGAAACTTCTGCTGTCAGTACAGAAGAATTGGTGAGACTGTAATAGCTTTCCTCGGCAAGAGCTGCAAGTGAGATCGCCTGCTCTTTGCCTGCCCAGATCCAGTTGTCCCGAAGTTCAAGTTCCGTGGTGTCGATCTCCGGAAGCAGTGTCTTGGCATAGGCAAGGATCTTGTCACGCAGGATCTCCGCACAATGGCGGACTGCCGTTCCTGTAACGAAAGACTGTCTCGATGCATAAGCTCCCGTATCAAATGGCGAAATATCCGTATCCTGTGTGGACATGATATGTACATGTTCCATATCTGTGTGAAGTGTCTCTGCCACCATCTGCGAGAATACAGTGTCTGCACCCTGGCCGATCTCTGTCGCGCCAAGGGTAAGCTGCACGCTTCCATCCTGATTCAGGGAAAGCCTTGCTCCTGAGATCTCCAGAGAAATCGGCCATACGCCTGTTTTGTAAGAAAACAGTGCCATACCGACTCCCCTTCGTACATCTCCGGTCTGGTTTGCATATTCCTTACGTTTCTCATCCCAGTGGATGTAATCTGCACCTTTTTTGAGGCATTCAAAAATACCGTTTGAGTTTGCCGCGATCGGTTTCAGATAAACGTCTGCATAGTATCCCTGGATCAGATTTTTTCTTCGGAATTCAAGTGGATCCATATGGATCGCAGCTGCCACATCATCCATGAAGCTTTCTATCGCGAAACATACCTGCGGGATCCCATAACCTCGCATCGCGCCGCCGACCGGGGTGTTGGTATAAACTGTATACGCTTCTCCCCGGATATTTGGACAGGCATACTGTAAACGCCAGGAAGTCAGACCGTTCGCCGCGATCGCATGACCATGGGAGGCATAAGCTCCCTGGTTGGAATAGGAATGCATATCCTTGGCAAGCAGTTTACCGTCTTTGTCCACGCCTGCTGCAAGGTCGAATTCGATCGAATGACGGGTCCTGGTGTTGCAGAAAGTTTCTTCTCTGCTGATATCCAGTTTGACTGGTCTGCCGCCAACCTGCGTGGTCAGAAAGGCATTCAGCGGTTCATAGAGAACGTCCTGCTTATTTCCGAAACCTCCGCCGATATACGGCTTGATAACACGTACATTGCCCCACGGGATTCCCAGTGCCTGGCCGATGACACGGCGGACGATATGCGGGATCTGTGTGGAAGTCACTACTACGATCCTGCCCTTTTCCATGTAAGCATAGGAAATTGGATTCTCGATATGACAGTGCTGGACGATCGGGGTCTTATACGTTCCCCGGACAACTGTCTCTGATTCTTCCATACTTTTATCGACATCTCCGATAAAATAATTGGAGCGTGCCAGAACATTGTCCTTCTTGTCGAAATGGATCGGCGGATGGCTTCCCTGCATGGATTTACGTGGATGGATCTCAACCGGATATTCCTCATATTCCACTTTGATCAGTTTCAGTGCCCTGGCTGCCGTGATCTCGTCCTCTGCGACAACTGCCGCAATATCATCACCATAATAACGGACACGTCCCGTAAGAAGATTCCGGTCTGCCACATCCTGGTGCGCCGGTTCTACTGACCATGGATGTCCCGGTGTCGGATAACAGTGCTCCGGCACATCCTTAAAAGTCACAACTTTGACAACCCCTTCCAGCGCTTCTGCTTCACTTGTGTCGATGGATGTCACGATACCATTTCCGATCGATGCATGCAACACTTTGGCGACCAGACATCTCGGCGGTATCAGATCCTCTGTAAATTTGGCTCTTCCGGTTACCTTTTCATATGCGTCTACACGCGGAACGCTTTTTCCTATCATAACCTCTCACCTGCCTGTTTTTATTGTAAACTTTGGAATACCTGCACTTATTTTCTGAAAAATCCTCTGATAAAAAGAGCCGGATCAAGTCCCAAGAAACTTCTCTGTTCCCCTCTGAACTTACGTCCGGCTCCGAACCATGCTATTTTCCACTTCAGGTATTCAGTTCTTTTTGCGTACCCATAGTGTAACATATTTTACTGCATAGTTGCAATCTTTTCTCTTAAGTTTTCTGAATTTTTAGTCTATCTTTTATTACTTTCTTTATCTTACAGGTGTAAAGATACCTCGCAGGTCATGGATCACATGACGCGGGCATTTGATGGAACACATGCCGCAGCTTAAGCAGGCATCCTCATCGATCACTGCACAGTTGTCTGTTACTTTAACAGCACCTGCAGTACAGGTCTTCTCGCAGATCCCGCAGCCGATACAGCTTGCTTCGCACTGTTTCTTCGCCGCTGCACCTTTGCTCTTATTGGAGCATTTGACCACGATATAATTCGCGCATTCATGAATATGAATGATCTCCTGCGGACAGACTTTGGTACATTTTTTGCAGGCAATGCATTTGGACTCGTCGACTTCTGCCACTCCGTATTCATTGAGGGAAATCGCGCCGAATTTACATGCATCGACACAGGCTCCGCAGCCGATACAGCCTTCACTGCATCCTGCTTCCCCCTTGACTGCCCTGCATCCACCATTGCAGGAAACAATGGCTGCCTTATATGGAAATTTCTTTTTGACTGCCATATCAACCCTTCCTTTCGTATGGTGTGCTCACAAGCGGGAGACTGTATCTGCGGATTCCGTCATAGCGGAAATATGCATCTGCGATCGCCGGTGCGGTAGGGATCGATGTGATCTCTCCGATACCGATCGCTCCGCAGGCTACTTTGAGTCCCGGTTTATCTACAACGATCGCTTTGATCTTTGGAACTTCATGGGAACGGAATAATCTGAGAGAACCATACTTCTGTATCGGCTTGCAGTTCTCATCGATCGGATACTGCTCCCTCAGGGCGTAACCCATGGACATGACCACACCGCCCTCGATCTGACCTTCGCAGGACAGTGGATTGACCGCTTTGCCGACATCGTGTGCGGCAACGATCTGATCCAGTTTACCGGTTTTTGGATCTACGACACACATCTGGGTCGCATATCCGTATGCAACGTGGGATACCGGGTTCGGCACATTTGCGCCAAGAGGATCTGTCTTTGCCAGATACTCTCCGTAGTATACGATCCCCTTCATATCCTTAAGTTCCTTGCCTGCTCTTCGGTCCTCCATCAGTTTCTCGCAGGCTCTTCGGCAGGCTTCACCGGTAACAAGCGTCTGTCTGGAACCGGAAGTCGTTCCGGAATCCGGTGAGATCCAGGTATTGCTTCGCTCATATACGATGTCTTCCTGTCTGATGTCTGTATTTGTCACGATCATCTGTACGAGAACCGTTCCAAGGCCCTGACCGATACAGGAAGCTCCGGAATAAATATGAAGTTTCTCATCATCCTCCACGATCAATTTCACACGTCCTGTATCCGGAATACCAACGCCAACACCGGCATTTTTCATCGCACAGCCGATTCCGACCGGTTTTCCTGCCGCCATCGCTGCGTCATAATCTTCCTTGACCGCCTCCAGAGTCTCCACAAGGCCTGTGGAATCATCTACGATCTGACCATTCGGAAGGACTTCTCCCGGGCGGATCGCATTGCGGTAGCGGATCTCCCATGGAGTGATGCCGACTTTATCTGCCATCATATTAAGCAGGGTCTCTGTCGCAAAACAGGTCTGCGTTACACCAAATCCACGGAAAGCTCCTGCCGGCGGATTGTTTGTATAGTAAGCAGTTCCCTCGATCTCAAAGTTTTCGTAATGGTACGGACCTGCTGCATGGGTGCAGGCACGTTCCAGGACAGGACCGCCAAGGGAGGCAAAAGCACCTGTATCCGAAGTGACGCTTGCTTTTACGCCCATGATATTACCATCTTCATCACAGCCCATCGTCATATCCATATAGAACGGATGACGCTTCGGATGGACAAGGAGAGACTCTGCTCTGGTAAATTTGACTTTGACCGGTTTCTTTGTCACATAAGTAAGGAGAGCTGCAAGATGCTGTACCGTCATATCCTCCTTACCGCCGAAACCGCCGCCTACAAGTGCATTCTGCACCTTGACCTTATCAGTTCCAAGGAGCAGGGAACACTCATGCAGTGTCTGGTGCGCTGACTGGTCTGTGGAATAGATAAATACGTCTCCGTCCTCATCATAAAAAGCAACGGCACATTCCGGCTCAAGGAAAGCATGCTCTGTCCATGGCGTCTCGAAATGATGCGAGATCACATATTTGGAATTTCGGATCGCTTCCTCGGCATTTCCCCTGCTGATGTGTTTGTGTGCACAGATATTGTTTTCTTCCTCGTCAAAAACCTTCGGTGCATCCGGCGCTGCTGCTTCCTCAATCGTATGTACATGAGGAAGCGCCTCATACTCTACCTTGATAAGTTTGATCGCTTTTTCTGCGGTTTCACGGTCTTTTGCCGCTACGAGTGCGATCGCATCGCCGAGATAATGTACGAGAGAGCCGACCGGGATCAGAGTGTACTGATCATGCTTCAGATGACCGATCTTGTTCTCGCCTGGGATATCCTCTGCAGTTACAACTGCTTCCACACCCGGAAGTGCTTTTGCTTTGGAAGTATCGATGGAAAGCACTCTCGCACGTGCATATTTACTTCGGAGAGCGACTCCATAAAGCATGCCATCCAGGTAAAAATCATCCGGATATTTGCCGTATCCGAGGACTTTCTCCTCTACATCGATCCTTGCCACGCGATTGCCAAGTGTCCAGTTCGGGTCACCATCATCTGGAATTTCGCCTGCTTTTAATATCTTTGCTGCCAGACGGACGGCATCCATGATCTTGACGTATCCTGTGCAGCGGCAATAGTTATTGCGTAGCGCATATCGGATCTCATCGTCCGTAGGCTCCATATTTTCATCGAGAAGTGCTTTCGTACACATTACCATTCCAGGAATGCAGAATCCACACTGTACTGCTCCGGCCTTTCCATATGCATAGGTGTATACCTGCTGTTCCCATTCTGTCAGTCCCTCTACGGTTATGATCTCTCTTCCGTCAAGGGAATCTGTATCCGGGACACATGCTTTGCAGGTTTTTCCGTCAATGATCACTGTACAGGCTCCACATGCGCCCTCACTGCATCCGTCCTTTACGGATGTCAGATGAAGTCCGTCACGGAGGAATCTCAAAAGTTTCTGATTCTTCTCCTGCTGAACACTTTGTCCATTTACTTTAAATATTGCCATAGTGGATTCTCCTTTTCCTGTTTTATGGATATCACATCAACAGGTAAGCATAGTCATTGATTACTGTGCAGATAAGCTGTGACAGTCCTTCTGTGAGGATGCCGGACGGCTGGTCTGCTTTTACGATTTCTTCTTTATCTCCAATACGTACTTTTACTTCTTTGCTTTCTGCATTCAGTACAGTGAAACCATTGTTTGTGCTGTCTTTCATGTCTTCTTCTGTTGCAAATAAAGTAAATTTGTCTTTATATGGCGCTCCTGCATACTGGCAGAAGGAACGGCAGTTGCCGCATTCGTTACACATATAGTCTACATGAAGGATCTGCAGAAGTTCCATCTCCGGTACTTCGATCAGGACGTTTGCACGGTTCGGACATACGTCTGCACAGTTTCCGCATACACGTTTGTGTGCTGTGAAATCTTTTTTGTCCGGAGCATCTTTCTTCTTAAGGCAGTCAAGAAGCGGGGATTTCTCTTCGTTTCTCTTTCCTGCTGCTTTCTTTGTGTTCTTCTGATAATGAGCATCAGCAAGAGCAGATTCTGCAAGTTTCTTCACTTCTTCTACTTTGACTTTGCCACATTCTCCAGCTTCGCACTTATCTGCTTTCTCTGCAATGCGGGTCATCCATTTGTATCCGCCCGGTTTGAGAAGAACAGTTGCCACTGTGACCGGCCAAATACCGCAGCCCACGATCTGATCGATATTCTTCTGGTCAGCTCCGCCTGAAAAGGACATTGGAAGATCGCCGTCAAAAGATTCTGCAAGACGTGCTGCCACTGTGATAGAAAGCGGGAACAGGGCTTTACCGGACATATACATCTCCTCACCCGGAAGTTCCTGGCGTTTGATATCTACCGGGAAGGTATTGGTCAGTTTCACACCAAAGGAAAGGCCTTCCTGTGCTGCTGTTTCCTTGAGGCGTCTCAGCATTGGAACAGCATCCTCATACTGTAAGTCATCCTTGAAATGGAAATCTGTAAATGCCATATAGTCATATCCCAGATCGTCCATTGCTTTACGGACAAATTCATAACCAAGAAGTGTCGGATTACATTTTACGTAAGTATTGATGTGTTTTTCTTTGAGGAGATACATAACAATATTTTCGATCTCCTGCGTAGGACATCCGTGCATGGTAGAAAGTGTGATAGAATTACAGATCTCTGACGGGATCGCCTCAATATCTTCTTTTGTCACATGCTCAAAGAGATCTGCATGATCGAGAAGCCATGTCTTACATTCCTTAAAAACTTCTGTATCACGGGCATCTTTGAGTCCTTCGATAAAGTCGTCGATCTTCTTATCCTTGATTCCTTCCAGGTTGTAGCCGCAGGACATGTTGAACTGGAATCCGTCCGGGCTTCCAAGTCCGAATTCTTTGGAGATCACATGAAGTGCCATCCAGCCCTTGATATATTCGCCCATTGCCTGCGGAACGTAAAGTTCTGTAGACCATTCGCAGTTGTATGCCTCATCCTCTGCCACGATACATGGTTTCGGAATACATGCGGAAAGTTCCGGTCCGTCCATCTTCTGTACTGTCTTTAACTCGAAGAATCTTGCTCCTGCAGCTGCCACAAGGTTCTGTGCAAGCTGTGTGTGCGGACCTGCTGCCGGTCCGACAGGATTCTCAAGTTTTCTTCCAAAAATCTCTACGGTCCTGGCCGGATCAGCCACATATGCCTTCTGGATTCCAAAGACCTGTCCTGTTGCTTTGTGTTCTGCTAATATCCATTCCATTAACTGTCCAAATGGAATACTCTTCATAATATCGCTCATAATTTATTTCTCCCTGTGATTCCCAATACAAAAATAGTGATTGTCAGCATTTAGCTGTTGATATCTTCTGCAAGTTCTTTTGCGGCCTGACGGCAGTCTGCCATGACTTTTGCCTCATCACATACAAGCACTTCACGGTCTTTCATGAGGACTTTGCCGTTACAGATCGTTGTCTGCACCATGGCACCGTTTACGCCGAACAGCAGATGGCTGTTGATATTGCCCTCGTTCATAGGAGTCAGCGGATCATAATCAATAACGATCACATCTGCTGCTGCACCTTCCTTAAGTACACCGAGTTCCTTCTTAAAGTAACGGTTTGCAATCTTTGCATTTCCCTCAAACAGCATCTGTGGAACTTCGCCCCATGCGGCATTCGGGTCACAGAGATGATGTTTGTGAAGGATGTTTGCCACCTTCCAGGATTCCATCATATCATGGGTGTAGCCATCCGTTCCAAGTCCTGTCAGGATTCCCTTATGTACCAGTTCCATGGTAGGAGGGCATCCGCAGGCATTTCCCATATTGGATTCCGGATTGTGTACGACCATGGTATCTGTCTCTTTGATCAGATCCATCTCATGCTCATTGATATAGATGCAGTGTCCAAGCAGAGTCTTCGGGCCTAAGATATCCCAGTCATAGAGTCTGTCTACGATACGTTTGCTGTGCTCCCTGAGGCACTGGTGAAGATCATAGATCCCCTCAGCCACATGGATATGATAGCCGACTCCGTCCGGTTTTAATTCCTGGCACAGTGCCATTGTCTCATCTGAAATTGTAAAAGATGCATGCATACCCATCATTGCTGCCAGCATATCGCTGTCGTCCTGCTTCGCATGTTTGATGAAGTTTACATTCTCCATCACGGATTCCCGGGATTTGTCCATGCCGTCTCTGTCTGAGATCTCATAGCACAGACAGGTGCGGACACCGAGATCCTTCGCAGCTTCCTCGATCGCATTCAAAGAACCTGTGATGTGACCAAAGCTTGCATGATGGTCAAATACTGTTGTCACACCGTTCTTGATCGAATCGATGTAAGTTGCATAGGCAGAAAGCTTCGTCTGCTCCAGAGTCAGATGACGGTCAATGTTCCACCACATGCCATCCAGAATATCCAGAAATCCCTGTGGGTGGTATCCATTCACGCTCAGTCCTCTGGCAAATGCACTGTAGATATGTTCATGCGCATTGATAAATGCCGGCATGATGATCCCGCCATGTGCATCGATAAATTCTGCATCAGGATATGCTTTCTTTACTTCATCAGTTACCCCCACCATCTTTATGGTGTTACCATCCATTGCAACTGCACCATTCTCAAGCAGTGCACAGGATGCGTCCCTTGTGATCATTCTTCCGTTTCCAACAATCAACATAAAGATCTCCTCCTTGTCTTGTGAATTTTTTCCAACACAGGTTTGTTATCATCCACAGGATTTAGATATTTTATACTAATACTCTATCATATTTTGTATTTTATTTCAACCATAATCCGCAAAATATTTTTGTTTATCAAAAAAATTTTGTATTCAAAAGTAATTTCTCATTTATCCCGGATACAGAAAAAGCGGCGAAGCTTTCGCTCCGTCGCTGTATATCTGATTCTACCATATTTAACTGCCAAAGAAAAGCGGCAGTCTCTATCTTCCAGAATTTCCCTCTGCCTTCTCTGTGTGCAGGAAATGTCGTTCTGCGTCGTTCCAGTCCTGAAGCTCCAGCTCGACCAGATAGCCGCAGCCGTTTCCGACATGCCACTCATAAAAAGCTCTCTTCGGAAGGGCATACGCTTCCATGATATTCATGATCGTACCCCCATGGACCACCAGTGCTGCCTCGGTAATGCCTTCATCTCTACAGGCTTTGAGCACTTCATCAAACCCTTTCAGATTCCTGTCCGCGCATTCTTCCTTGCTCTCGCCTCCCGGAAACGGAAGGGTTCCGTTGCTGTCGATCCATTCCTGATAGTGAGGATTGTCTGAAAGTTCTTTATAGTTTTTGTTCTCAAATTCTCCAAAATCGCACTCTGCAAGAAGCGGCACTATCCTCTGCTCTCCCTTCGGAAACAGGATCGATGCGGTTTCCCTGCAGCGTTTCAGAGGGCTTACAAACAGAGCCTGTACGGCAGGATAAGTAAATTTCTCCAGTAATTTCCGTCCCTCCTCACAGAGAGGTTCATCTGTCACTCCAATATATCTCTGGTGGCTGTTTCCCTCCGTCATTCCATGGCGGACAAGCCATAACTTAAGCATCCTTGATCACCATCCCGATCCCGCAGGCAACTCTCGTTACCCGGTGGCTGTATGCTGCCAGTTTCGTGCAGATCCTGCCGACCACCTCACGGTAGGCGCGGTCAAACGCATCGATCGGCACAACTCCATAACCGACTTCGTCTGATACCAGGATCAGATCCGGATTTACACGGATCAGGTCTTCGGCAAGACTGCTGATATCGTTTCCTGCTTTCATTTCTTTTCGGATATATTCATGAAATCCCAGGACACCTTCTGCATGGGAAAGACTCTCCCAGTCTGCCTCTGCCCCGTTTATCCATGTTATATCTGGATGATCTTTTTCTGCCAGGGCGCTTTTTCCCTGAAAAGCCCCTCCAATTATCATTTCCATACTCTACACTCCTATATCGGATAAACTACCGTCAGGATTGCCAGTGCAAGTACCATCCATGCCTCACAGAGACACAGGAAATACCCCGACAGATCCCCGGTCGTTCCTCCAAAATATTTCATCGCCTTATGTTTATAAAAAAGGAAAACAAGCACAGCCGTCACAAAATTCACTGCTCCCCATACCGGCTGGATCAGAAGCATCAAAGCCGCCAGAAGCACGAGATAAACGATCAGCGTATTTCGAACCGTGGTATCCTGTGCCTTGCGTGAAAACTCTGCCACTGTGCCGCCGGCGTTGGCTTTTGGCAGGGTGATCACACCGAGTCCGGAAAAACATCTCGATACTACATAGCCAAGTGCGATAAGTTTCATCGCTGTCCAGTCACCCGTAATCTGGCTGAATCCGCCATACAGGACCAGGAAATACACGCATGCTGTGATCACGGCAAATGCACCCGCATGGGAATCTTTGAGGATCTCCAGACGTTTTTCACGGTCTCTCCAGGAACTTAAGGCATCTGAAGTGTCCAGAAGCCCGTCCACATGGATTCCGCCCGTCACAAGGACCGGAACCAGGATCAGCGCCATTGCCATAAAGCCTGTACCAAATCCAAAGTACTCTCCCAGCCAGCTTACTCCCAACGTGAGGAGGCCTGCTGCTGCTCCTACAAATGGAAAAAAGCACAGCATATAGCGCATGTTTTCCTCTGTCCACTCTGCCTGTGGCATGGGAATCTTGGAAAACATGGCAAATGCGATCTTAAAACTATTCCACAGACTTTTCATGGGAAGTGCCTCCTTTTGATTTTTTGTGATAGACAGGGATTCCGTAAACTACTTCCACGACCTCATCCGCAAGATGTGCAAGCTCCTGGTTGATCTTTCCCAGATATTTCTGGTAAGTTTCCGTCTCTCCCTCATAGGAAGCCGCCTCCGAAAAGATCTCATTCGTGACGATCACCAGATTCCCCGCCTGGGCAAGAAGAGACTTCACACCTTTGAGGATCTCCTGGACTGTCCGCTCATGTGCTCCGTTTTCCTGGAACATTTCATTGGCAACAAGATTCGACATGCATTCCAGAAGGACAGTACTGCCCTTTGAAACTCTTACCTGTGCAAGATCGGTGTAGCATTCAATGGTCTCAAACCCCTTGCCGCTTCGCATATTCCGATGGCGCTGCACTCTTTTTTTGCTCTCTTCATCAAAAGGGAACATCGTAGCGATATAGACTCTCTCCGCTTCGCCAAAAGATACGACCTGATCTTCCGCAAAGGCAGATTTCCCGCTTCCGCTGCCTCCTGTTACAAGAATCATCATACTCAGACAAGCTCCTCATACTGTTCTACATGAATGTCATCAAACGTGCTCATAGACTGATAAACTGCGGTTCCCATATCAAGGAACGGGAACAGGGCAACAGCACCGCTGCCTTCTCCAAGGCACATGTCACCGTGGATCACAGCTTCTTTGCCAAGAGCCTCCAGGATCAGATGGGCAGCCGGTTCCTTGGATACATGGGAAGCGATCATATAGTCACCTACGGTCGGGCAAATCCGCTGCGCGATCAGGGCTGCCACACAGGAGATAAATCCATCGATCACAACCGGAACACCAAAGGCAGCACCGCCGATAAATACGCCTGCCATACCTGCAATGTCCAGACCACCGACTTTTGCAAGGACATCGATCGCATCCTTCGGGTCTGGCTGGTGTTTGTCGATCGCTTTTTTGATCGCGGTGATCTTGCGGTTCAGACCATCGCTGGAAAGACCTGCGCCGCGTCCTGTCATCTCCTCCACCGGACGGTCAAGAAGAACAGATGCAACAGCACTACTGGTCGTAGTATTTCCGATCCCCATCTCTCCGGTAGCAAGGAGTCCATATCCTTTCGCTTTGAGTCGGGAAACCATCTCGATCCCCGCCTCGATCCCTTTCGCTGCTTCTTCTCTTGTCATTGCCGGTTCTTTGACCATATTTCTGGTACCCATGGCAACTTTGAGATCTGTCGGGACTTTGGTATCTACCGCCATTCCAACATCCACCGGATAAACATCTGTTCCGCACTGACGGCACATCGTGCAGGCAGAAGTATCGCCTGTCAGGAAATTCTCTGCAACGATCGCGGTCACTTCCTGTCCTGTCTGTGTCACGCCTTCCTCTACCACACCGTTGTCTGCACACATCGCAACCAGGGCACGTTTCTTAAGGTTCATATCCGGGCTTCCTGTGATGCCCGCGATCTGAACGACCAGATCTTCCATCTTTCCAAGAGAATGCAGTGGTTTAGCGATACTGTCCCATCTCTTTCTGGAAATTTCCATTGCTTCTTCATCCAGTGGATGAATCTTCTGAAGTGTTTCTTCTAATGTCATTTCTGAAATCCCCCAATCGTATATTTCTGATCCACAAGATCATGTTATTTTTTTCCTGTTGTAAAAACAAAAAACTTGCTGAATATATAATTTAAAGCGAGAACGATAAACTGTGTGATGAATTTTCCCACCATGTCGTTCATTTTGCAGACTTCGACAAGGAGCCACACACCGCCGACCTCGATCACCATTGTCACAAGGCGCGCGCTGATAAATTTGCAGAACGGCCTGAAATGGTCTCTAAGTGTCTCACATTTGTCCTGAAATACAAATCTGGAATTAACGACATAGGCAAACAGGATCGCTGTGATGATCGAGATCAGATTTGCGATATTCAGCTCCAGTCCACATTTACGGAGTACAAAAAAGCAGACCAGATTGACCAGGGTCGTGCATCCTCCAAAAAATACATATCGGATCACATCGTTCTGGTAAAAACGCAGGATCATATCTTTTAGTTTCTTCATAATCATTTGCTCCTATCTTCCATCGTGTCTGGCAGTCTCTGAAACATCTTCTCCACCACGCATGATCCTGGAAACGATATAACGCGGACGGCGCTTGACTTCCTCATAGATCTTGGCGATATAGTATCCGATGATGCCAAGGCTCAGCATGATCGCGCTGCCGATCAGAAGAAGCACGAGAAGCGTCGTTGTGTATCCTTCCACTGCATGACCTGAGAAATACTGCACCAGGGAATAAATGATCAGAAGCAGTGAACCAAGAAAACAGATCCCACCTGCCACCGTCACAAACTGAAGCGGCAATGTTGTGAACGCCACGATATTGGTAAATGCATATTTGACCAGTGACCAGGTAGACCACTTGGACTCTCCCGCTTCTCTCTCCCGTACCTCAAACTCTACAGATGCCGTCCTGAATCCCACCCAAGATGAAGTTGCACGGAAAAACATATTTCTCTCCGGCATCGCAAGGATATTATCCACCACCTGCCGGTCCATCATCTTGAAATCGGAAGCGTTCTGCATATTTACGCCTGTCACTTTGGACATGATGCCATAGAAAAAGCCTGCGCTTTCTTTGTGCAGAAAACTTTCTCTGCCACGGCTTTTCTTGACGCCCTCGATCACTTCATACCCCTGTTTCCAGAGTGCGTACATTTCTATCAGTGTTTCCGGCGGGTGCTGGAGGTCGCAGTCCATAACAGCGACCACATCTCCGGATGCCTGCGCCATTCCTGCAAAAACTGCCGCTTCTTTCCCGAAATTTCTGGAAAAACGTACACCGAGAACTGCCGGGTCTTTGTGACCCGCCTTAAGGATCTCTTCCCAGGTATTGTCGCTGGAACCGTCATTTACCAGAACCAGTTCGTAAGGAATTCCTGCTCCTTCCAGTACTTCCCGGAGAACCCTGCAGGTTTTTCCTATCATAAGTCCCTCATTATAAGCCGGAAGCACAACTGACAGCATATTCTTCATGATTTTTAAAACCTCTTTTTCTTTCTGTTTATTAACACCAACACAATGTAGCACAATACACCGATACAAGTCAAGCACAGACCGGTTCTGAGATATGGTGTACAGTATACCAGGTGGATCTCGTGATCACCTTTCGGAAGTTCCAGAGCCATATACATGGTATTTGCTTCTTTAAGTTCTGTTTCTTCTCCATCGACATACGCCGTCCATCCTTCACTGTAAGGAATGGAAAGTACCAGTGCTTTTGTGTCAGAAAGAGAGATTTTTCCATTGATCTCATTATTGCCAATTTTTACATCGGTCAGAACTTCTTCGCCAAGTTTGCTGGTCTGGCTGTCGATCTCTGTCATTGGCTGGCAGTAGATCTTGAGGCTGTCGAAACTGTAGACTCCCGTATTTTCAAAAGTCAGAGTTATCGTGTGTCTGCCTTTCTCGCTGTATCCGGTATTGCAGAGGAAATTATGCTTGCCACTGTATGCATTGTACTTATCTGTAAAAATCTGGATCGATTTCTTGAGGAAACGTCCTCCGATCTGGATCGAAGCTTTCTGACTCTCCTTCCAGTAACGCCAGTTGCTGTTTTCTTCCAGCAGTTTGTTCTGCTCGTAAGTTGTCATTTTGGACCATTTTTTGTCGCTGATCATTTCTCTTGGGGAAAGCCCTTCGTAATCCAAGCCTTCCGTGATCAGATATGTCTCCGCATTTTCCTCTCCTTCAAAGACCAGCTTGAGCTGTGCATTTTCCTGTGTGACCACGACTTTGCCATTCTTGAGGCGGCAGCCTTTGCCCTCTGATGTATAATAGGAAACTTCGCGGTCATTGAAATGTGTTTCTGTCTCTGGAAGGGAACTGTCATCGAGGACCACGCCCTGCAAAAGAGCCTGCTGTTTCTCTGTCACAGTCATCTTGTCATAATCTTCTCTGGATATCCAGGAATCATAGGTATAGCCAAGCGGCAATGCATCTTCATCTGCATATGCCAGATAAGTCTTGCCATTCTTTTCTGCTTCGCCGCTGAGTCTGGAATAGCCATATGGAAGATCTGATTCCTTGCCCTTTTTGACTACAAAATATTTCACTGAAGCGAGGCGGTCCAGGATCGTCCGTCCGTCAAGATTGTTATAATGCTGTTCCCACGGTGTATTCAGGTACATCTCGTCAAAGAAATTCGCGATGCTTGAGCTTGCGACACTGAAATAATAAGCAGTACTGTTCGTTCCCATCTGCATCGAAGAGTTTTCGCTGGAATTCGTATCCATCTGGTCATAACGGTAAACCGAAGGATCATCGGTACTGAGTACCGCACGGTCAACGCCTGTTTCCAGTTTCTCCAGAGCTTCTCCACTGTCGGTGAATTCCGAGAGATAATCTTTCTCATAGGAATACTGATAATGCATATTAAACAGGATGCCTGCGATCAGGAAACCTGCAACCATCACCGTAAGATTTCGCTCCCTGGTAAAGATATTTCCGAAGGAAAGCACGGTAAATGTCGAAAGTGACAAAAGGACCATCGCCATCAGATTGCGCTGTGTCCTTGCCGCCTCCGGAATGAGCGCCAGAATACAGTAGATCAGAAGCATCACAAAGACTTTTCGCTTTTCTGTAAGCGTAAGAGCAAAAAGTTCCGGGTATATTTTTACAAAGATGTACGCGATCAGCATTCCATAAGCCCAGATCCAGCGATTGGAAACGTAGGAAAATCCATTCAGGACATGCCCTGCATAAGGCAGCAGCAAAAACACATTCAGAAGCACAAAACCAGCCTTGAGTGCGGTGTACTTTTTCTTTTTGGAAAACAGTACGAAAACACCGGCAAGGGAAACTGCCGTATAACCGGCAACACCCCACTGGATCATGTTCTCTCCGATCAGACATCCAAGATATTTTTCGTAGTAAATCCTGTCATAAAACAGCGGTACATAGTTCTCTGCCTTGAAACGGTCCGTTCCAAACACCGGAAGGATCACCGGAAGCAGGATCACCGCAGCGATCAGTACTGCGATCACGGAATATACCGCAAAAATACCAAGCCATTTCCCGATATTTTTGATGGATCTGTCCGCAAACAGATCAAAGTAGCGGAAAATCGCATAAAGTACCATAAAGATCCCCAGCATATAAAAGAAATAAAAGTTTGAAAGTCCTGCCAGGGCGACGGACCATATAAATACATATGGTTTTTGTTTCTTATAGATCTTGTCAATTCCCAGAAGAATCAGAGGCAGGTAGATCATGGGATTGGAAAAATACGGATGTTTCATCGCCGCATAGATCGTCCATCCTGCAAAGATGTAGATCATCGTTCCCATAAAGGTCGCCTGTTTCGAATTCTTATGATAAAAACTGTATCTGCTGAACGCGATGCCAGCCAGATAAATACGCAGAAAGATCAGAAACGCATAGAGGGCTTCTGTCTTTGATGCAGGGACGAACACAGATAAAAGTGTCAGCGGATCCCCGATCACATAATAATGTAAGGTCGTCATAATATCCGAACCGTAGCCAATATGCATATCCCACAATGGCAGGGACAGCTTGTGTTCTATAAACAAAGTATGGAGTACCTTCCTCAGATACTTTCCATAATATGCCAGTGAGTTGAGATGCTGCGGCACACCGTCATGACTCCAGACAAGTGACTTCCCATTTGCCAAAAATTTCAGATACAGTGCCAGGGCAACTGCAAAAAAAGCTAACGTGTATAACAGGTAAAAATCTATATTTCTTTTTTTATCCAGTTTTTTGTTCATGTCTTTCTCTCTTATATAAATCCATCCTGTATGTATCAAAAAAGCCGCGGTACATAAAGTACCGCGGCCAATGATTCTGAATTATTCTTCTTCGCCGTACATAGCTACGAGTTTATTCAGATATGCATATCTAGCTTTTGCTTCAGATTCGTTCTTAGCAAACAGTCTAGCTGCTTTTTCAGGATTCTGACGCTGTAAGGAGTTGTAACGAACCTCACCATTCAGGAAGTCCATATAGTTTTCCATATCCGGTGTCTTGGAATCCAGAGCAAATTTCTTGTCTGCTGCCGGGTTGAAGCGGAAGTTGTGCCAATATCCACATTTAACTGCCAGTTCTTCTTCTGTCTGAGCTTTTGCCATACCTTTCTTGATACCATGGTTGATACATGGAGCAT
>OLRG01000972.1_pt1 | contig 24641 bp, 16 predicted proteins | sample 1672331 | NCBI WGS metagenome assembly OLRG01 (sample SAMEA3136672, study PRJEB25190) | human gut metagenome
CCTCATGAGTGAGGGGGCAGGGGGAGTTGATGTGCCGAAGGCACTTTTTTATATGGCCTGTATGGACTCTTCGATGTTTTCCTGTAGATTGGTTCCCAGATACAGCTGATAGTAGCGGCCGCGTTGGGCCATCAGCTGCGTATGGGTGCCCTGCTCCAGAATTTTACCCTTGTGGATCACCAGAATGCGATCCGCATTTCGGATAGTGCTGAGTCGATGTGCTACGACAAAGCTGGTACGGGAGGAGAGCAGCGTCTCAATGGCAGATTGGATCTGCATCTCGGATTCTGTATCAATGGAGGAAGTGGCTTCGTCCAGCACAAAGATTCGTGGATCAGCCAGTATGGCCCGGGCAAAGGAGATCAGCTGCTTTTGACCCGTGGAGAGCAGGCTGCCGCCTTCTCCTACCTCGGTATCATAGCCCTGATCCAGCTTCTGAATAAAGGCGTCGGCTCCAACCATGGCTGCCGCGTGACGGATCTCAGCTTCGGACGCATCCAGCTTTCCATAGCGAATATTGTCACGGATCGTCCCGGAAAACAGGTGCGGAGCTTGCAGTACATAGCCAAGGCTGGATTGCAGCCAGAGCTGACTGCGCTGGCGGACATCCTTGCCGTCAATCAGGATACGGCCCTGCTGGGGCTCGTAAAAGCGGCAGAGCAAATTGACGATGGTGGATTTACCGCTGCCGGTTTCTCCCACCAACGCAACGGTCTCTCCCGGGTTCACATGGAGGGAAAAGTCTTCCAGAACGGTTTCCTGGGCATATCGGAAGGTGACGTGATCAAAATCCACGGCCCCGGCAATGGGCTCCCAATTTTGACGTTTGGGTTCCAGCAGGGTGCCGTATTTTTGGGTCACCTCCGGGGTGTCCTGAATGTCCGGCTGAGCAGTGAGTACATCGGCAACGCGCTCTGCGGCGGCCTGACAGGATTGCAGGTCCGCAAAGACGGCTGCAAAGTTCCGAATGGGCTGGAAGAGCATATTGCCGATATTCATAAAGAAGTTCAGGGTACCGATGGTGAGCACCCCGGCCCGCACATCGATTCCGCCGGCGTACAGAACCCCTGCGGTAGCAAAGGAGATAATCAGGGACGCAATGGGGAGGTAGAGGGCCGAGACGCTTGCAGCGCGGAAATTCGCAGCTTGAAGCTTCCCGGTGGTATCGGTAAATTCCTGAAGATTCAGCTTCTCCCGTACCAGAGTTTTTGTGGTAACGGCACCGGTGATGCCTTCGTTGAAGCCGGAGGTCATCATACTGTTGAGCCGCCTTGTTTCCCGGTGATGCTTCAGAATGCGCTTTTGAAAGAAGACAGACACCAGCGCCAGCGGCGGAACAATGGCAATGATGATCAAAGCCAGCTTTGGGTTTACCGCAAACATACCGATCAGCGAGGCGAGAATGGACATAAGCCCAAAGCCTACGTCAATACAGTTCCACGAGATGGTTTCCACCGTCCGGCTCACATCGCTGGTGAGTCGTGAGAGCAGATAGCCCACGGACATTTTGTCGAAGTAGGAAAAGCTCATGGTTTGCAGCTTTTCAAAGGCGTACAGTCGAAGGTCGGCGGAAAGATGCCCCTCAAGCCTGCCTGCTCCATAGCAGAAGCCGTAGGCCAGAAACGCATAGCTGAGCTGTACCAGCACCACCAGTACTGCAATGGGAGGAAAGCCTTTCAGATTGCGGGTTTGCAGAAAATGGTCGATGAGGTACATGTTCAGAAAGGATGCAAACAGCTGCATCAGCCCCAGCGCCATGCCGGAGCCAAGAATCAGCGCAAAAAACTTCATGTGATTGCCGGTACACCCCAGAATCGTTTTCCATGTGGAAAGCTTGACCTTCTGGGCGGCATAATTTTGTTCGTTCATTGGATTCACTCCTTTCGATGAAGTGTGGCAGGCGGATCAGGCGTCCTTTCGGGTCTGAATGTCATAGACCCTGCGATAGAGGCCGTCTTCCTTCTGGATCAGCTGCTGATGGGTGCCGGATTCCACTACGGAGCCTTGGGAAAGTACAAAGATCCGGTCGGCTTCCATCAGCGTAGAAATTCTGTGAGAAATGATGATCGTGGTAACACCGCTGCGCCGCTGCTTCAGCGCAGTACGGATGCTCTGGTCTGTGCGGGTGTCTACAGCGGACAGGGCGTCATCGAAGATCAGAATGTCACTGTCCTCTAAAATGGCACGGGCGATGGCCACGCGCTGTTTTTGCCCGCCGGACAGGGTAACGCCGCGTTCTCCGATGACGGTATCATAGCCCTCTGAGAAGTGCATGATATCCTCGTGGATGCAGGCAATTTTGGCGGCGGCAGTGATCTGTTCGGCGTTCGGAGCGGCATCTTTGATGCCGATGTTTGCCCCGATGGTTTTGGAATAGAGATAGGGCTCCTGCATGACCATGCCAATGTGATCCCGGAGATAGTGCTTCCCAATTTCCTGAATGTTGATGCCGCCAATGGAGATGAAGCCGGAATCCGGTTCATAGAGCCGCTCCAACAGCTGGATTATGGTGGACTTTCCACTGCCGGTGCCGCCCAGTATGGCGACGGTTTCGCCGCCGTGGATGGTGAGATTCAGGTGCTGAAGCACCGGGGCGTCGCCAAAAGAGAAGCTGACATCCTGAAAACAGATGTCACCGGACATGGGCGGTGTCAGGCCGTGGGTGGTGGGATCTTCCTCTGGGACTTCCAGAATTTCTTCTACCCGGCCTGCAGCGATCAGCGCACGGCTGAAGGAACCAAGGACACGTCCGAAATCCTGTACCGGCATCAGGAAAATGGTGACATAGGAGAGAAATGCGGTGTACTGGCCCAGCGTGATCCGTCCATTTACGGTAAAGATAATACCGAAGATGGTGACGGCAGCAATCTGTATGCCGGTGAGAATATCGAGACTGCACCAGAGCCGGGCCAGCATTCCGTTCAGAGCGAACAAACTGCTGCGGAGCTTTTCATTTTCCACCTGCATTTTGTCCAGCTCGAAGCGCTCCCGGCCAAAGGCACGAACCACCCGTGCGCCGGTGAGGTTTTCCTGAATGACGGTATAGACCTGACTTTCCTGATGCTCAAAGGACTCGGCAAGACGGTCGATCTTTTTTACGAAGACCAGTGAGTCGGCAACGATTACCGGTACCATGGCAAAGGAGATCAGCGTCAGGGGCAGGTTCAGAGAGGCCATGAGCACAAAGCCAACTGCCAGCAGGAAAACGGTCCGAAGAAGCTCCAGCATGACGTTGGAGAGAAAACGCTGGGTGGTGTCGATGTCGCTGGTGGCACGCTGCACCAGATCACCGGTCTGTGTTTCACTGAGATAACGGTAAGGGAGATTCTGAACGTGCTGGTAAAAACGATCCCGCAGCTTTTTTGCTGTATGAAAGGCAGCAGAGGCTGTGAGGCAGGGCCGGAGAAACGACAGCAGGCCGGACAGCAGAGCCATTACAACGATGAGGATGCTCATAATGATCATATGACTGCGGATGAAGCTGAGCCCGCCGCAGAGTGACAGCAGCCATGTAAAATACCATGGGGCGCTGAGGGGCGCACTGCCGATCACGGAGTCGATGGTGACAGACAGCACCAGAGGCGTTACAAAGCTCAGCAGCAGTTCGAGAATCAGCAACAGGAATGCCAGCATGAATTTTACACGCTGACCTTTGGTATACCGCCAGATGGCGGCGCATGTTTTGGATCGATTCAAGGGGATACACCTTCCTTTCTTTTGTGATCTAAGGGCCGGAATGTAAGGATCTGGATGAAAATGGGCGACAAAAAACGCGAACGATAATTCGTCCGCGTTGCAAACAAGCCCGGCACAGCGCTATGCTGCGGCCAGAATCCTTCCACCACGGCCGGCAAATATGACGAGATAGACCTGTCCCTTCAGATGAGACATTACAGATGCGAATACGGATACATTTTTAAGAACCTTCATAGTGCCGACCTCCTTTCTGGTAGCTGGTTTGTTTATATGCTAACGGTATGCATGGTAGCATATTCCTTTCAGAAATGCAAGACGAAATTCAAATTTTGGCAGTAGTTCACAATAGAAAACGGAAAATGTCATGAAAGCTGCACAAGAGAATCCCTTAGGGAAGGACCGCAATCGCAAACATCCAAAAATTCTCAGCCATAAAAAGCAGAAAACGGCACAGGTTAAACCGTGAGGTGGTTTTACTTGCGCCGGATCATTTTTGTGTTCCTACTTTCTCTTTATGTGACATTTGGGCACGCAGCTGCCGCAGACGAGCCCATAAAATGGGTGGATTTTGACGTACCTGTGGAGGCGCTGGAAACGGCGCTTCAGCTGGATATTGCTTCTCAGGGGCAGGAGAAGCCGCTGGACTGGATCGAAATTCTGGCCTTTGCCGCAACCCGGAACGGTGGCGGAAAGGTGTCCAATGCGCAGGTACAGGATGCGGCAAAGGCACTTGGCAGCGACGAAGCACCGGAACAGCAGCTGGGCGTGCTGGCAAAATACTACCGATACTATTGCAGAGCCTATGAGGCGGTTCTGAGCGGCCTCAAGGGCAGCTACGGGGTGCAGCGGGCGGATGGTACATGGAATCCACAATACGGTCTCAAGGCCTTCTGCCCGGTGGCAGGTGGGTGGGGGTTTACCCACTGTCAGGACTTCGGTGCAGCACGAAGCTATGGTTTTAAGCGCCCGCATTTGGGCAATGATCTCATGGGCAGCCTTGGTTCTCCCATTGCCGCCGTGGAGGGCGGAACCGTGGAGGCGCTGGGCTGGAACCGGTATGGCGGCTGGCGGGTAGGCATTCGATCCTTCGATCAAAAGCGCTATTACTATTACGCCCATCTCCGAAAGGACTGTCCCTTTGCACCGGGGCTTCAAGTGGGGGACACGGTGAATGCCGGGGATATCATCGGCTATATGGGCCGGACCGGCTACTCCGCAAAGGAGAATACCAATAACATCCAGCAGGTACACCTGCATTTTGGCATCGAGCTGATCTTTGATGAGGAGCGACGCCGAGGCGGGCAGGAGATCTGGATCAATGCCTATCCCATTGTAGAATTACTGCGGCAGCATCCAGTGACCGTGGTACGGGACGAGACCACCGGGTGCTACCGCAGAGCCTATGCTTATGTAGATTTGGATCGGGAACCGCTCCCGGAATGATAAAATTGACCCTTAAAGCTCTGTCAGGGAGATGCTCCGACGGGGTGCTGTACGCTGGAATTTCACATCCGGGTGGCCCAGCACAAGGCAGCGGGCCACCTGCTCGTCTGGTGCAAGCCCCAGCAGTGACCTGATCTCCTCGCTTCCGGCGGCACAGGCGGTAAAGTAGCCGCTGTAGAGGCAGCCAAGACCCAGCTGAGCGGCCATGAGCTCAGTATAGGCGGCGGTACCGGCAGCGTCCCGGGGATCCCCGGATTTACATACAAACATCAACAGCAGGGGAGCATGGAAGAACAGCGGGTCAAAGGTCTGATCCGTTTTGCGCTGCTTTGCCCAAGCGATAAAGTTGTTGGCACGGCGTATTTCGTCGGGGGCGGTGGCAGTTTGCAGCTGCGCACGGCCTACTTTGCCGAGACTGCTGAGGGCGGCATCCAGCAGCTGTGGAATGGCTTTGGTCACGGCGATATAGCGGGTTCCCTGTAGATTCTTGGCGGTGGGACAGGCCCGTGCGGCCTGCAAAAGCGCTTGCAGCTCCTCGGCTGTGACGGGTGCCTCCGGCTTGTAGTGGCGGCAGGACCGGCGGCTGCGCATGAGCGACAGCAGGGCTGCGGGATCCGCAGAATGTCCGGTGACAGGGGAGATGTCATCACCGGGAAGCTCCGGATCGGTCACAGCCTCAGTGGGACAGATGGCGATGCAGTGGCCGCAGCCGATGCAGCTGCCGGGGGCAGAAAGGTTCGGTTTTTTTTCGTCTATGGTGATGGCGCCGGGAAAACAGTCAAAGGCGCATCTTCCGCAGCCGATGCAGCGGGAAAGGTCAAATTGGATCATGGGGGTTCCTCCGTTTTTATGACGTTGTTTACTGTTATTATACCCGTACTGTCAAGAAAGCGGCATGCCGCACCGGATTATGGTGACAGCATGCCGCTTGTGCTTATTGATTTTCGCTGGGATCGGCAGGTTCTTCGGAGGGGGCGTCGGCTGGGGAAGCATCTGAGGAAGCAGTGTCAGAGGACGCAGCCTCCTGCGCTTCGGGCAGCTCCTCGGGCTCCTTCAGGAACGACATGAACTCATCGCCGGTGATGGTTTCCTTGGTAAGCAGGAACAGGGCGATCTCATCCAGATGTTCCCGGTTGTCCCGCAGCATCTGGCAGGCTTCCTGATAGCACTGATCCAGCAGATCACGGATCTCTGCATCGGCCTCAGCCGCTGTGGATTCCGCACAGTTCAGAGAACTCTGTCCGCCCAGATACTGGCTCTGCGTGGTGGCCAGTGCCATAAGGCCGAATTTCTTGCTCATACCGTACTGCATGATCATCTTCCGGGCCAGATCGGTGGCGCGCTCGATGTCATTGGCGGCACCGGTGGTCTGGGTTCCGAAGACCACATCCTCAGCGGCGCGGCCGCCCAGCAGGGTGCGGAGCTCACCAATGAGTTCTTCCTTGGAGTTTAAGAACTTTTCCTCTTCCTCCATCTGGAGGGTGTAACCCAGTGCACCTGAGGTGTGGGGGACGATGGTGATCTTCTGAACCGGGGCCGAGTGCTTTTGCAGAGCGGCCACCAGCGCATGACCTACCTCATGATAGGATACGATGCGCTTTTCAATGTCGGTGAGGACAGTGCCCTTCTTTTCGGTACCGGCAATGACCGTCTCAAAGGAAACCAGCAGGTCTTCCTGATTGACCGCCTGACGGCCCATGCGAACTGCACGCAGCGCAGCTTCATTGACTAGATTGGCAAGATCGGCACCTACGGCACCGGCGGTGACCTGTGCGATACGATTGAGATCTACATCTTCGGTGAGCTTAATGTTTCTGGTATGCACCTTCAGGGTCTGAAGACGTCCGGCCAGATTGGGCTTATCCACAATGATGCGGCGGTCAAAACGCCCGGCACGGAGCAGCGCCTTGTCGAGGATTTCGGGCCGGTTGGTGGCGGCCAGAATTACAACGCCCTTGGAGGAGTCAAAGCCGTCGATCTCGGAGAGCAGCTGGTTCAGGGTCTGCTCCCGCTCATCATTGCTGCCCAGACGGTTGTCACGGCTCTTACCGATGGCATCGATCTCATCAATGAAGATGATGGCAGGGGCCTGCTTGGAGGCCTGCTGGAACAGATCACGGACACGGCTGGCGCCAACACCCACGAACATCTCGACAAAGTCGGAACCAGAGATAAAGAAGAAGGGAACGCCGGCTTCACCGGCAACCGCCTTGGCCAGCAGGGTCTTGCCGGTACCGGGAGAGCCTACCAGCAGCGCACCCTTGGGGATCTTTGCACCAATGGCGGCATATTTCTGGGGCTTGTGGAGAAAGTCGATGATCTCCTGCAGAGATTCCTTGGCCTCGTCCTGGCCGGCAACATCGGCAAAGGTCACACCGGTCTCCTTCTCCATGTAGACCTTGGCTTTGCTCTGACCGATGTTCATGCCGCCGCCCATTTTGCTGCCCAGATTCTTCATTAGGAAGCTGAACAGGAAATAGATGATGACGAAGGGAAGAACATAGGAAAGCAGAATCTGGATGATGGGGGATACCTCATCTACGATCTCGCGATAGTATTCCACACCCTCCTGATCCAACAGTGGGAGCAGCTCGTCATCGCTGAGCAGACCGGTGTAGTAAATGGTCTGCTGGCTCACCGGCTCATCGGCCTGATCCTTGGTTTTGATGAGAATGCGGTCAGACTGGATCTCCACCTCGGAGACCTCGCCGTTCTCCAGCATCTGCTTGAACTCGTTGTATTTGATCTCCTCCATCATGGATTCTGCATAGCTGGTATAGAGAAAGTTGAAGAGAAGAACAAACGCTACAGCCAAAACGGCGATGGGCAGGATGGTATTAAACTTTGGACGGTTCTGATCGTCCCGTTTACCGCCGTTTTTATTTCCGCGGTTGTTTGGCGTACTCACGGACACGCCTCCTTTGTTTGAAGTGACCAATATGGTCTTATAATTCATTCTACAATATAGCATAGAATCCCGCCGAAAACAACAAAACTCTGAAGGGGAGAAGTAAACTTTCTGTTAACGGGGCCGCAGTACGGAAAACGCCGGCTGCGGTATCCGAAAACAGAAGGGGCAGGCTAGAAGCTTATAGGAATTTTACTTTAGCAGTTGCGAAAAAACGGTGATATGTGCTATAATAAATTGTTTTGTGAATATCAGGGCACGCAGATACCTGCGTGCATTCAGGCGAAAGCCGATATGGAGGCAACATGAAAAAAGAGATTGAAGTAAACGAAAATATGCTCGAAGGCCGCAATGCGGTGACTGAGGCGCTGAAAGCGGGACGTACCATAGATAAGGTGTTTCTGGCCTCCGGCGATACGGATTCCACCCTTCGCTATATTGCGTCTCTGGCAAAAAAGAATGGCGCAGTGGTGACATATTGTGATCGGCGGAAGCTGGATACCATGACTCAGACCGGCGCCCATCAGGGCGTGATCGCCATGGCGGCGGCCCACGACTATGCGACCATTGACGAGATTCTGGCGGCAGCGCAGGAAAAGGGCGAGGCTCCGCTGGTGGTGATTTGCGATGAAATTACCGATCCCCACAATCTTGGTGCGATCATCCGTACTGCGGAGTGCGCCGGAGCCCATGGGGTCATCATTCCCAAGCGGCGCAGCTCCGGGCTGACTGCGGTGGTAGGAAAGGCATCTGCCGGAGCCATGGAGTATATGAAAATTGCCAGAGTCAGCAATCTTGCAGCAGCCATTCAAACCCTGAAGGATCATGGTGTATGGGTCTATGGCACTGCCGCAGATGGTGCAGCGCCCCTGTATCAGACGGATTTGACCGGCCCGGCAGCCATTGTCATTGGCTCCGAGGGCGAGGGAATGGGCCGACTAGTGAAGGAATCCTGTGATTTCATGGTCAGTATTCCCATGAAGGGACATATCAATTCCCTCAATGCATCCAATGCCTGCGCGATCCTGCTCTATGAAGCAGTGCGCCAGCGCATCAACTGATAGAAAGGCTGATGAAAGCATGTCTCAAGACGAATCCAAATTTGATACCATGCGCCTGATTTCCGGGGCCGAGGCATCTGACTTGTATTCTCTGGAGGATATTGTACGGGAGTTTTCCACGGACGAGCCAAAGAGGACGGAGGCTTCTGCTTCGTCCCGGCAGAAGGAAGAAGCGCCTGTGATAAAATCAGAGGAGTCGGAGCCCGCTCGGGAGGAAATTGCGCAGGAGGAAGCTGCTCCGGCAGAGAAAGTCGAGGCGGAACAACAGAGCCCTGCGGGTGCCACAGCTGCGGAGAAGGAAGAGGCGCCGGAGACGGCGGAAACAAAATTGGAACCGGAACCTGAACCGGAGCCTCCGGCATACGAAAATCTCAGCGAGCAGGAGATGGCGGACGCCATTGCCCAGGCGGTGGCCCATTCTATTGAGGAACGGCCTGTGGTAACGGTGCAGGAGACCGAGGCGGCAGCTGTACCGCCGCAGGCGGCCGAGAAGACTGAACCCACAGGCGAACCGGATGTACCAGTATCCGAGGAGCCCCAGCAGGCAGCACAGGCGGAACCGCCCCAGAGCAGCGCAGCTCCAATGCATACAGAGGCTTCGGCACAGGCAAAGCCGGAGCAGCAGAGGAATGCCACGCCGAAGAAGCAGAGAAAGAGAGCGCCAAAGCCCCAGGCGGCGAATCCAGGCACGGAATATCAAAAAATCCCACGCAGCCATGTTACCGTTTCTGCGGCGGAATATATCGGTCAGCTCAGAAAGGAGATTCATGAGCGTCAGGCGCAGGCCCTGCCTAAGCCGGGAACGTCTCTCCGTGGGACGGAAAAACGCCTGGCGGCCATTACCGGCATTGACCGGATGCTTTCGCCGCTGCGCTATCTCATTCTGCTGCTGATGGTTCTCTGCATTGGCGGACGCAGCGTGAGCTGGATGACGCTGGGCTTTATGACCGGTATGCGTGCCGGATACATTGCGCTGGCGGCTACGATCATCGTCATGCTGCTGGACTGGCAGAGTATTCTGCGGGCTGTGCAGGATGTGTGGTATCTGCGGGCCTCCTATGAGACCTTCCTGCTGCTGACAACACTGCTGAGCATCATTGAGCTGCTGGTGACCAAGAATGAAAATACATATCTGCCCATATTGACCATTGCATGGTGTCTCACTGGTACGGCGGGACTCATGCACAATCAGGCGACCCTTCGCTCTCTTCGGGCTGTGATCACCGGAAGAGGGAGAAAGGGGATTCGGACGGCTCGGGAGCAATGGGAACATACGGATGTGATCGGTAAGGCGCCGGTCACCACAGCCGGTTTTGTTCGCCATCAGGCCCAGCCGGATGTGTGGCACAACGGCATGGGGCTGTATCTTCCGTTCCTGCTGCTGGTGAGCATTGTGGCAAGCGCCTATCTCAGTGCGAAGACACAGCAGAATTATCTCACGGTGCTTGTGACGATTCTGGATGTGGCGGCACCTGTTTCCCTGTGCCTTTGCTGCGCACGGCCCTATAGCCTGCTGACTCGGGCCCTGAAGGGGAAAGGCGCTGTGGCGGGCTGGTTTGGCATGAAGGGCCTGTACGGCAAGAAGGCAATGATGATCTACGATTCCGACCTGTTCCCGGAGGGAACCATGCAGCAGACCGGGGTCAGAGCTTACGGCAGCATGGACCCCAGACAGCTGGTGTCCTACGGCGCCAGCATGGCGCTACGGGCCAATGTGGGATTCCAGCCCGTCTTTACAAAGCTTCTGCGGGATATGAACGGTGAGATCTACGATGTGGCAAATTTCCAGGTGCAGGAGACCGGTCTGGAGGGCTATATTCAAAGAGATCTTGTCCATCTGGGCTCTTATCAGTATATGCAGCTCATGGGCGTTACACTCCCCAAACCTGCACCGAAATATGGGGTATATATCGCCGTCAATCGCCAGCTGGCGGGATTGTTTGGGGTAAAGTATCAGGTGACCACCGGGGCAAAAAGCGGATTCCGGCGGCTGGTGCGGGAGCCGAGGCTCCGTCCCCTGCTGGTGACACGGAATTTCTGTGTCAATCCCGGGTTTGTAGAGCATTGGTTTGGCGCTCCGGTGGCACAGATGGACTGCCCGAAGTCGGAGAAGCGGCGGGCACTTTCCGAGCCATCCCTGCTGTCTAAGGGAAGCACCTGCGGCTTTGTGCTCCGGGAGGGCGTCAATGCCTACAGCCGAACGGTCATCGGAGCGAGAAGGGTATACCGTATGGGCTTCTGGCTGACCGTCTGCGCTGCCATCCTGAGCTTTGTCCTGGCAGTTCAGGCCATTGCGGCAATTTCTTCCGGTGCGACAGTTATTCCCGCACAGCGGCTTGTGATTCTGAACCTGATCCTCTGGCTGGTGGTAGAGGTCTGGGCGCGGGTCGCACTGAGAAAATAATATCGGAACCAATTTGCCTCTGCGGCAGCAGCTTAAAACTGCCGCAGAGGCTTTTTGCTGCCATAAAAGGGAGATGTGAAGCAGAAATGAAAAGAATATGTGGAATCCATAAAAAATATATCGTCATTATGCACAAAAATATTGCACAGAAATTGAAAATATATGACCTATCGTATATAATCAACCTATGCTAAATTGCAGGATCCAAGGCCGGTCAAGCCGGTATTCAGGATCGGAAAGGGGTAAATCAATATGAGCTATACTGCGCTCGACATTCGCAACGTCTGCCTGATCGGACACGGTGGCGACGGAAAGACCGCTCTGGCGGAAAGCATGCTGTTCCACACCAAGGGAACCGACCGCCTCGGAAAGTCTGCCGATGGCACGACGGTCAGCGATTTTGACCCGGAGGAGATTAAGCGGAAGTATTCGATCTCTACCTCCATTATCCCCATTGAGTTTGGTCGTACAAAGATCAATCTCTTTGATAACCCCGGTTATTTTGACTTTGCCGGCGAAGTGATGCAGTCTATTCGTGTAGTGGATTCCGGCGTTATTGTGGTTTCCGCAAAGAACGGCATCGGTGTTGGCACGGAAAAGTCTTGGAAATACCTGTACGAGCGGAAGCTCCCTCGATTTGTATATATCTCCAAGCTGGATGAAGAGCACGCAGATTTCTTCAAGACCTTTGAGGCCCTGCGGGAGAAGTTCGGAAAAACGCTGGCGCCTGTGGTGATCCCCATTACAGAAGGGGATAAGACCATCGGCATCGTGGACATTATCCATAAAAATGCATTCCTGTCCGGTGAGGGCAAGGTGGAGCATACCGATATCCCGGAGAACCTGAAGGATAAGGTAGAAGAATACTATGATTTTCTCCTTGAGGCAGTTGCCGAGACCTCTGAGGAGAACATGGAGAAATACTTTGCCGGAGAGCCCTTTACGCTGGGCGAGATCATTGCCGGTATCAATCAGGGCGTAAAGGATCTGAGCCTTGTACCGGTTTTCTGCGGCAGCGCCATGAGCGGCCTTGGAACGGAGGCACTGATCCACGGTCTGGTGGACTTTGCGCCCAATCCACTGGAGGGCTATCCGCAGGAGGCTGTCAACGAGAACGGCGAGGAAGTGACCATCAACTGCGCACCGGACGAAACGCCGGTCATGTACATCTTCAAGACGGTTTCCGACCAGTATGGCAAGCAGTCCTTCTTTAAGGTGATCTCCGGTAATGTGACGCCGGATCTGTCTCTGGAAAATTCCCGTACCGGCGAGATGGAAAAGCTGGGCCATATCTATACCGTGAAGGGCAAGAAGACCACGGAGGTAAAGGTGCTCAATTGCGGCGATATCGGCGCAGTTTCCAAGCTGGCTTCGGTGAAGACCGGCGATACCCTCTGCGTGACCGCCCGTCCGCTGACCCTGAAGCCTGCGGAGTACCCGATCCCCAGCCATCCCAGAGCCATTTATGCAAAAGTCAAGGGACAGGAAGAGAAGATCGCCGCCGGTCTTACCAAGCTGGCGGAAGAGGATCTCTCCTTTAAGCTCACGAATAATGCCGAGACCAAGGAAATGGTGCTCAACGGCGCCGGCGACATTCATCTGGATGTGCTGTGCTCCAAGCTGAAGAGCAAGTTCGGTGTAGACTGCGAGCTCCGGGAGCCCAAGGTTGCATATCGTGAGACCATTCGGAAGTCGGCTACTGTCCGCGGACGTCATAAAAAGCAGTCCGGCGGTCATGGCCAGTTCGGCGATGTTGTCATTGAATTCTCTCCCGGCGAGACCCAGGAGCTTACCTTTGAGGAAAAGGTTGTAGGCGGCGCAGTTCCCAAGAATTTCTTCCCCGCGGTAGAAAAGGGACTGAGAGAGTCCTGCGAGAAGGGCGTTTTGGCCGGATATCCCATGGTATTCCTGAAGGCCACCCTGCTGGATGGTTCCTATCATCCGGTAGATTCCTCTGAAATGGCCTTTAAGACCGCTGCATCTCTGGCCTACAAAGAGGGGATTCCGCAGGCAAGCCCTGTGATTCTGGAGCCCATCGGCTCTCTGGCGGTCACCATTCCGGATTCCATGATGGGTGATATCATGGGTGACCTCAATAAGCGCCGGGGCCGTGTGATGGGCATGACGCCCGATGACGAGGGCAATCAGGTGGTTGAGGCCGAGGTGCCCATGAGCGAGATGATGAGCTATGCCATCGATCTGCGCTCCATGACGCAGGGACGCGGCAGCTTCACCTTCCAGTTTGTCCGCTACGAGGAGGCGCCTGCCGCTACCCAGCAGGCCATCATCGAGGCAGCGAAAAAGAGTGGAAATGTAGACTAATGCTCTGAATTGTTGTATCATAGTGGAGGCGGATTCCCGCCTCCACTTTTTCGTGAAGGAGCGCCTATGACACAGTTTACGTTGAAAATCATTGCAATGGCAGCCATGCTGTGTGACCATTTTGCAAAGGTCATATTGGCTACCGGTGTGCTGAGCCCGTATCTTGGGACGGAGGGAAGCCTGTGGCTCCAGACAATGCTGACGGTAATTGGACGCATTGCAATGCCGATCTTTGCGTGGTTTGTGGCAGAGGGGTGCCGAAAATCACGGAATCAAAGGCGATATCTTTGCCGTCTTGCGACTTTTGCGGTGCTGTCGGAAGCGCCCTTTCAGCTCTGCTTCTGGGGCGCGGGGCAGACGGGGTTGCAGCTGGGCTGCCATAATGCTCTGTTTACCCTGCTTCTGGGGGCTGCTGCCATCTGCGCCGGACAGTGGCTGGAGCACGGCGGCATTGCCAAGTGGATCGCGTGGCTGGTGCCATCTGCGGCTGCGGTTTCATTGGGCTGGCTGCTGAAAACAGACTACAATGCATGGGGCGTTGCCCTGATTATTATGCTGTATCTGCTGCCGGAGAAGAAGCAGAAGCTGCTCCTGATGGGGTGCTGGATGACGGTATTCATGCTGATCTGGCATGGCTGGAACGGACGGACCATGATCTGGATGTCGAAAAACGGCTACGGTCTGATCCTGCAGTGGATCGGCGGCATGTTTGCGGTACCGCTGCTGGCGTGCTATCAGGGCATGCGTGGACGGAAATGCCGATGGCTGTTCTATGTTTTTTATCCCGCTCACCTTTGGATCTTTTATTTGTTTCACTGTCTGATTTAATTGCTTTTTTGGAAATTAAATGGTATAATGATAGGGAATATGTGGAAGGAGAGGAGCGCAATGATTGACCAGCGAGTGCTTTATTGTGCCATACTCATTCTCGTGGCAGTGTTTAACCTGATTACGGCAGCTTGTACATTGCTGCTAAAAAACACCGACGCAATTAAGCGGCGGTGGATGTTCTGGATGCAGCTTTTGGCAGCTACAATGCTTGTGGGGGATGCGGCTGCGTGGTATTTTCACGGACGTTCCGGAGAACTGGCATACTGGGCGATCCGTCTGGCGAATTATACCGTTTTTACATCGGTGGATGCGTTACTGATTCTGTTTAATGGATACGTATGCAGCTGTATCTTTGAAAAGGGGCAAGAGCACGCTTTGCTTCGCTCCAAATTGGTAACGCTCCTTGGATTTGTGGGCATGATTCTGGTTGCGGTATCTCAGAGAGTGCATCTATACTACAACTTTGACAGCTCCAACTATTATTACAGATGTTCCGGCTATCTTATCTCAGTGCTGATTCCTGTAAGCGGACTATTGCTGGATCTGTCCATGCTGATCCAGCGGCGTAATTCCATTACCAGGGGACTATACTTGTCGATTCTTGGCTATATTGCTCTGCCGTTGGCAGCAACCATGGTGCAGACCATTGATTATGGATATCCGCTGATCAGCTGCGCAGTCGGGATTTCTATGATCCTTCTGGTGCTGGGGATGACATTGGAGCAAAACCGTGAATTGGGAGCACTGGCTCGTACCAATGCGGAAACTCAGGCCAGACTTGAGATTGCAACGACACTGAACCAATGCGTGGCGGAGCTTTCTTCCGGGAAAGAGATTTCCGATGCCATTCAAAAGCTGCTGGAGGTAATCTGCCACTATTTCTCTGCGGACCGAACGTATATCTTTCAAATTGACGAACAGGGTGATACGCTATCGAACACCTTTGAGTTTACGGAGAAAAATGTCAGTATTCAAAAGGATAATCTTCAAGCGGTCCCCCTGGAGCTTATTTCTGCATGGATGGCGAAATTCCGGCAGGAACAGGTTTATTATATGCCGACGTTGGAGCAGGAACGGGGAAGTGACACCTATGAGGTGCTTGCAGCACAAGGCGTTGAGCGCCTTTTGGCGGTCCCGCTGATGAAGGAACGTGCTGTGGTTGGATTTCTTGGCGTAGACAATCCAACGGCGCATTACGATGATCCAACACTGCTGTCCTCCATACGATTCTTTATTTCCAACAGCCTTGACATGCAGAAGCAGCAGCAGTGGCTTCGCTATCTCAGCAGTCGTGATATGCTGACGAAGCTGTACAATCGTAACGAGTACATCATGCTGCTGGAGTCGATTGGACGCAAACCCATGGAGAACATCGGCGCTGCTTACATGGATCTCAATGGCCTAAAAGAAATCAATGACCGTTATGGACATGAGGCAGGAGACAGAATGATCAGCAGGGCGGCGACTGTGCTGCTGAAGTATTTTTCGGATCATGCATTCAGGGTCGGCGGGGATGAGTTTATTATTGTCTACCCCAATATTTGCGAGGAGATTTTTTTGAAAAAGATTGAGGATGCACGGAACAGCATGAGAGAACGCCGTGTGAGTATTTCCGTGGGAGCGGTTTGGCGCAAGTCTTCGGATGATCTGGAGGAAATGCTGAAAGCGGCGGATCAACTCATGTATGTGGAAAAAGAGCAATATCACCAGCGGATCGCAGATCAGCAGGAAGGAAACGTAATATGACAATACAGGAAGAATTTACGGAGATCTATCAGCAATACATTCACCGGGAAGGAGCCGATAAATTCCTGGACTATCTTCAGAATAAATCGGATTTCTTTACCGCACCGGCCAGCACACGGTTCCACGGCTCTTATGCCGGGGGACTTGCACAGCACAGCATCAACGTATATCACTGCCTGAGGGCCTATTTGGAGCGCCAGCGGGTGAAAGAGGACTACGGTATGGAGTATTCCGATGAGACCATTGCGCTGGTTTCACTGCTCCACGATGTCTGCAAAATCGGCTGCTATAAGGCAGGCACCCGCAACGTAAAAGATGACAACGGCGTGTGGCAGAAGGTTCCAACCTACAATTTTGATGACCCGCTGCCCTATGGGCATGGAGAAAAGTCTGTCTATATTCTTTCGGGCTTTATGCGGCTGACCCGGGAGGAGGCCTTCGCCATCCGGTTTCACATGGGCTTCTCGGGAAATGAGGACAAGGGAAGTGTAGGAAAGGCTTTTGAAAAATTCCCGCTGGCCTTTGCACTGTCTGTGGCGGATATGGAGGCTACCTATTTCTTGGAGGGAAAGCAGGGGCCCAACAGCTGACCGGTGTGGACGAAACAAAATCATAAAAAGCAGCGGCAGTTCGAAGGGAACTGCCGCTGCTGCTGCATCTGGGGAATATTTCGTTAAGAGGCACGCTCGTATACCCAAGCGGAGGGAAGTGTCCGGCCGCCCGGCAGCGCTGTGTTGGAGCAGCGGGTGACATATTCACCCTTATAGTACATAATGGCGCTGGTGCCGCCGTCCAGATTCAGGGCCTGTACGCATCCGTATTCCTCCAGCTTATCGGCAATATCCTCCACGCCGCAGCCGGGGCTGTCCAGAAGACGGCCCTCGACCACCACCATCATGGTCTCCAGCTTGGCGCTCTGGCCCAGAACAGCACGGGGATTCGGGCTGTTCCATGTGCTGTTTCCGGCCACATTTTCGCCGTCCACGATTAGTGCAGGACGGAACTCGCAGGCATCCCGGGTATCACTGTCCACAGCGGATGCAGAGTCTACGATGTACATCCGATTATCGTTGCGGAGTTCCAGCCGCTTGTCGCCATAGCCGCCCAGACGGGAGCCCATTTCAACGCCGTTGCAAACGGCAAGACCGGAGATCTGACCGCCGTTGCTGGTGCCATCGTCAAGGAAGGCACTGCCGGTGATGGAAAGAATGCCATTGTTGGCGTCACAGATATTGCCGGCGGTCTGGCCGGTGGCAGGCAACGTAGATGCGGCACGAAGACTCAGACGGGAGGTGTCCTTGCAGATGGCCATGATGCCCCGGGAGGAGCCGAGATTTATCCGAACAAGCAGTACGCCGTTGCTGGCATCCAGCGCAAGAACCTGATCCCCGTGAATCGTTTGGATCGAGGTGCCGGACTCATCCAGTCCGGCCTCGTTGATGTTGATGGCACCCCAGCCATCGGAAAGAGCGTCCGGGTGATCATTCAGATAATCCTGCATGGAATTATAGTCGATTTCATAAAACAGCTGGAAGAAAGTTTCTTCTTCGGTGCTGGAATAGGGGGAATCATCCTCCGTATGTACGGAATCGATCTGTGATCCCTGTTCCATGGCAGATTGGCTCTGCTGATCTGTGGGCTCCTTCACAGTGCTGTCCTCTGCAAAGGTTGGAAGTTCCTGTACGGAGACATTCCCCCAGTCAGACTTTACGCCGGTCATTGCCAAGTCGGCCTGATAGTCCTCCAGCACGATCTTATCGATGATATCACCGGGAACAATGGCCGTGGCAAGCCACTTGTGGTTGATGGTGGTCATGGCGGTACGTACATACATATCCCGCAGATTTGTCAGCGCAGGAATGGGAGCATAGAGCACCATCAGATAAAACGCACTGAGAAGCGTGACCATTACAAGAAGCAGATTGGACAATATATGCAGCAGCCGGTGGCTGTGCGGTGCCGACTCTGGGGGATCTTCTTCCTCGGTGTCATAGTCATCATGCTCCTCCAGATCGCTGTCTTCCTGAGAATAGTGGTACCAGCCGTTTTCGGGAGCCTCCGGCATTGCCGCATCAAAGCTCCGATATTCGCTGGAGCCATCATAGGAGCGGTAAGTGCCGGAGTCATTATAGGTGTCATAATCGGTATAGGCGCCGAGATCCATAGGGGTATCATCGGTGGTATCCGGATCAACCGAAGGATCATCGGCAGGGGCCTGAGCATCCTTGGATGACGCATCCTCGGGCTCATGCAAAGAATGATCTACTGCTGCAAGACGGGTGCGTTTATGATAATAGGCGTCTTCGTCATCCTCAAATTCATATTCGCTGGCGTCAATGGAATCAAATATCTCAGATAACGAATCAGACGTGTAATCCGCTTGATGGTCAGCAACGTTGGAGTTGCCGACCAAATGCTCATTTTCATCGTGCAGTTCGTGGTTTGACATTGAATTTCCTCACTTTTTATTTGCTGGCCGGAATGTCCGGCTGTGGTTTCTGGTAAAGTGTGCCGTTTTCAGGCACGGAACTGGACATATACACTTTATCATACCATATAACTTGCTGAAAAGCAACAAATGGGACAAGTTTCCTGAACGATCGGTGAATAGTTCCGATCATGATGCATATACTGTCCTCGGATCGGGAGGGAAAGAACCAATGTTTCAAAGGCCATGGAACATCTGAAGGACGATGCAGCAATACATCGAAGCGCAGTGCGAGATCTTGAGGACAGGATAACCTGTGTGATCTCTAAGGGAACTTTTCATGGAACGATCAAGGGTATCCGGCGAAGACTGGTCAGCCAGGATGCGAAAAAAGCGGGGCAGCGACGGCTGTCCCGCTTTTTGCAGCAGAGCGGCTAATGTTCATAAATCAGGATTGTTCGGCGATTTTATTCCGGGTGACGGCAGTTACTTCATCCCTGAGGCTGCGGAGCCAAGGGGTCAGATCCATGAGCTCCTGCCCATAGGTAAGCTGGAGCGAGTATTCCAGCGGAAGCCATGTGGAGAGGTCTGCCTCGTTGTGGGAAATCAGGGCTTCCAGCTTGTCCAAAGCCTTATAAAGCCTTGCCTCACGGGTCTCGAGTGCGTCCATTTCCTGAAGCAAGTCAGAGAATTCCTGCTGCGCCGGGGTGGGAAAGGTGTCGATCCACTGCCGGAGCAGTGCATCCTCACGCTGCTCGTCTGCTTCCGTTTTGTCAAAGGCCGGAATATCTCCCGTGAAGGCTTCACCCAAATCGTGGATGATGCACATGCGGATTACACGATCCATATCCAAGTCCGGAAATTCATCGGCAGCCAGCATGGCCATCAGTGCAAGCCGCCAGCTGTGCTCGGCTACGCTTTCATGGCGTCCAGAGGACGTCCAGGAATGGCGTGTATTACATTTGAGACGCTCCGCAACGGAGAGAACCGACAGGTACGCAGTAGGGTTCATAGAAGACTCCTTTGATGATTTATACGGGATCGCTTCCGTTTATGCCGGAGCTGCAATGAAAGCTGTGAATCACATCCAGCGCTTCGGGAGAAATGGCAGGGGGAACCTGTGCAGGCTTTGCCAGCAGATAGCCCTGCAGCATATCAACGCCCAGACGAAGCAGGGTCTTCAGTTCTGCCGGGGTTTCCAGACCTTCTGCAATGATCTTCATATCACGCTGGTGCGCATAGTGGACAATGTTCGCCACGATCTGCTGCTTGTTCTCGTCGGTGTCAATGCCGCTGACGATACAAATATCCACCTTGATATAATGGGGGGCCAGTGCCAGCAGATTCTTTTCGCTGTTGAAACCGCTGCCGTAGTCATCCAGTGCAAAGACCTGAGAGCCGCCGGGGAAACGACGCTTTTTTTCCAGTGCTTCCATATCCAGCTCATCCTCTTCGGTGATCTCGCTGACGTATTGCGGGAGCAAATGGGAAAAACGCCGTAGAAACTCATTTTCTTCTGCTTCGTTTAGATGCTGGCTGGCAATGGTGTTGATGAACAGAAGCTTACCTGCGGGAACCTTTCCGCTGTGCTGAAGCGCATCATAGGCTTCTGAGGCCTTGAAAAGCGTAATACGCTCGATATCATGAAGCTTATTCTCGGCACGTGCCAATCGAAGCACGTCCAAGGGACTTTTCAGAGTTGGGAGGTTTAGCCGCATCAGTGCTTCGTAGGCCAGCGGCGTACCATCCTTTGCCGAGAAGATCGGCTGGAAGTGATAGGAGACGGCCTCATTCCGAAGCATCTGATGAAATTCGCTGAGGAGCTGCCGTTCATGGAGTGCGGAGTTGTAGAGCGCAATGTTGAATTCTCCGAGCTGTCCTTTATGGGAGTGCTTCACCTCATACATGGCAAAGTCGGCGTATTTTTTCAGCAGGTCAAGGTCGAGTGTGTCATCGGGATACCACGCCACGCCGCCGGAGAGGCTGATGTTAAATTCACGGCCGTCAGGAAGGTGAATAGCTGTTTGCTCCAGTGCGTGCCACAGCCGATGGATCACCTTCAGAAGCTCTTTCCGGCTGCTGTAGCCGTAGAGAAAGATATTAAATTCATCGCCGGAGATCCGGGAGCACAGAGCGCTGCTGGGCGCATGCTGGGCAATACACTGGCCTGCACGCTGGATATACCGGTCTCCCCAGTCATGGCCCAGAGAGTCGTTGGTGGATTTCAAGTTGTCAAGATCCAGCATTAAAAGTGCAGCGTGGTGCAGCTGCTGAGGCTGCTCGAAAAGGGCGCTGTATTTGGCGCGGAATGCCCGGCGGCTGTATAGGCCGGTTAGAATGTCGTAATCCCGTTCATGCTCCACACGAAGGCGCTCTTCCGTGGTAAAGGTCACATCTTCGACCAGCCCCACGCGGGTCGAACCGTTTTGCTGGGTTTCCAGACGGATATACCGCAGGGAGCCATCCCGCTGGGAGATTTGGTAAAGCTCAGCGCCATCGGCGGTGGGCTTGTGCATACAGCTCTGCGACACGTGGCGCATCAATGCACCAAAATGCTGTACAGTCAGCGTTTTTGGATCGATGTCGGGAATGCCCAGCAGGGGAAAGAGATTGTCGGTCACATAGATGCTTGGGGGATCACTGCGAAGCTCGTAGCCGCCCAGCGATACGCTGGCCATATCCATGATTTGCAGGAACTTGGTAGAGCTGCTGATCACGTCCTGACTGAGCTGTGTAATGGCAGAGGCAAACTGATCCAGCTCCACGATGCCTGTGGGGGAAAGGGTGGGAATACTGCTGCGGCTCTCCTGTGCAGCGGCTACCTCATCGGAGAGCTGAGAGATAGGCCGGCAGAACCAATGTGCTGCAAAAAGGCTGGAAAGGACGCCAGCGACCAGAACCAGAAGCACTGCGATCCATAAAAGTCGCATAACATGCTTGGAAAATCCAAAGAGCGTGCTCTCGGGCACTACGCCGACCAATAGCCATTGCTCTCCGGAAAACGGAGCGTTGCGGCTATACAGCGTCAGAGAATCATAGGCTGCACGGTAACGTACATTGTTGCAGCTATAGTAACAGCCTCCCTGTGCAGAATTGGACAAGGTGATATTGTTGCTGCCGGCGGGGAGCGGCGCATCCTTGGCGGTGGAGCAGAGGGATGATGTGATCTGAAAACGGGAATTTGAAATGGCGCTGGTGGTAGAGGAAAGCAGATAGGTTCCATAGCCCTCGTTGCTCAGCTCCTGATAGGGGAGCTTGGACTGCACATAACTTTCCAGCATTTCGATGCCAAGGACACCGTATACCGTGCCGTCAGGGAGAATCAGTGGGATGGTATAGCCGATTGCAGTGTGGCTGTCTCCGCTGAGCGTATAAGTGCCAGTGGTCCAGTGACCGTAGTACTCGGCGTCAATCTTTGTGTCATCCTGATAAGCGGCCTCGAAGGAGGGTGCGAGCAGCTGGGATACCACACTTTGACCGCCGCGCAGGGTGGGTGCCCATGCGCTGTCAGTGGAGATTCGCATGGATTCCACCAGCTGGGTAGGGGAGACCTCCAGCATTAGATCGGAATTGCGGCTGGAGGGAGCGGTATCCGGATCCAAATCCCGAATATAAACACATGGAATGACGTCATCATCGGAAAGCGTATCAAAGCTGTGGGTGCGCAGCGCCAGAAAGATACCGGTGACAGAACGAGTGCGCATGGTTGAAACCAGATTGGTGCTGACTGCATTGAGCAGGGGAAGGCAGTTTTCGCTGTTCTGATCCAATGTTTCAAGATCAATATCACCGGAATGCAGCAGGGATAAGGTGGTGGTATTGATGCTGTCAGACAGAGCGGATAGCTCCTGATTGTCTACCAGCATCGTTTGCAGGTAGTTCTGACGATTTTCCACCTGCTTTTGTAAAATGTCCAAGGCGTTCTGATTGAGCTGTTCTGTGATGCGGCTGAAGTAGAGAACAGTCATCAGCAGGATAATCTCGATCAGGAGAGCCAGCATCATAGAAGATAAAATACCATGGAAGGCGGGTCTGCTGTGCTTCTGAGGAGAAGAGTGTTTCTTTTCCATGATACCATCTCCTTTCGGTGGAATGTTTATCCGGCGTATTGCTGGAGTTCAGTCTGGATATCCTGATACCATCGCTCAAAACGATCCGCAGAGAGAAATTCTTCAGCGGCGGTCTCAAAGTCCTGCCCCTGCGCCATGCGCTCTTCCACAGTGTCGCGGTCTGCGGAGGCGGCGTCACTGAGTGCGTATTCCAATACTGCACGGGCATCGGCGCCGTTGGAGAATGCGGTGGGCGTATAGAGCGTACAATTGTTTACGGTGTCCAGAGCCTGCTCCAGAACCTACTCAATACTGGAAGAAAGATCAGGCGTGTTCTCCTTGATGGTTTCCAGCTTGCTGCCTGCTTTGGTGACAGGCAGATAACCGGAGCCAATCGAAAAGGTGATGTTATGCTCCGGGGCTGTAAACCACTTTAGAAACTCTACGCTGGCTTGCACCTCTTTTTCGTCGGCCTTGGTGACTACCATTCCGGCACCCTGCTGAACGGCATAGTTTTCGCCGTCACGGAACCGGGGGGCAGGCAGCACCTCATGCTCAATGGGGTGGCTTTCGGTGTCACTGGTGATGACCTCGGAGGGGAAGAAGGAAAAGCTGGAGGAGGAGCCTACATAGGCAATGATATTGCCGGTTTTGACTTCGTCGCTGCGGAACTTACCGGATGCGGAGAAGTAACCCTTGATAAAGGGAACATAGTAGTTGTCCCAGAGCGTTTTGATGACCTCTTTATCAAAGTTCAGCGTCATTTTTCCATCCTGCACATCAAAGATGGTACAGCCCAGCTGACGCGCGCCAATGAGCATGTAGTTTGCCATGGCATCACGGCCAAAAAATGCCTTGCCGTCGCCCTCTTCGGGGGTGAGGCTGTCGGCCCATTGGTAGTATTTTTCCGCAGTTTCCACAACACCCTCGATGGTTTGAAGATCATCATAGGTGGCGCCTGTGGCTTCGGCAAATGGCTCCCAATCCGTTTTGTTCAGGAACAGAAGCTCTGTGGATTTGGCGGTGGGGAAGATCTTGATGCTGCCGGTGCCGGAGAAGTCACCTTCCTCCAGATAGCCATCAATGTATGCACTGCGCTCTTCCTCGGTCAGATAGTCGCTGAGGTCCACGACCATGCCCATCTGATCCAGCGCATAGGTGGTGTCGGCATAGCCGGAGAAAATGTTGGGCATGGGGTCTGCACCTACCTTTCCCTCTGCAGCGGCCAGCACATTGGTTTCCAATTCAGAAACACCGCCCTGACTGTAGCTGGACACCTCAATGCCCTTTTCCTTTCCAACGGTTTCATTGAATTCATCCACCATACTGTTAAAGGCATCCAGCTGATCTCCGTTATAGTAGTTCCAAACGGTAATGGAAACGGGGCTGCCGGCATCTACGGGGGCGGCGGAAGCCTCGCTGGCAGGAGCGGCAGTGCCGCAGCCGGATGTCAGCAGCAGGGCGGCAGCACACAGTGCTGCAATGCCAGATTTGAAGTGCAACATATGGTGTTCTCCTTTTTGACAAAAATCTTTGTAACATACTCATTTTACCACAGGTTCCAATCACCTGCAACCTATTCACATGCAGAATGAAAAAAGAACAGCGTGCCAAAGGGTCTTTGACACGCTGCGTAAAATGTGTATGGAAGTACCAGAGAATTTTGTGGTTCATTCTGGAGACGCAATCAGAACTGCTGTCCCGGCAGCTTCAGCTTTTCCTTCTCCGGGAAGGTAGCTTCAAAACGTTCAAA
>OLRG01000986.1_pt1 | contig 24467 bp, 21 predicted proteins | sample 1672331 | NCBI WGS metagenome assembly OLRG01 (sample SAMEA3136672, study PRJEB25190) | human gut metagenome
AGTTGTTTTTCATTTTTTCCCTTTGGGGAATGCCTCGGCTTTCTCTTAGGAGGCGCCCGTTCTATCCATTAAACTAACAGGACAAATATCTCACAAATGAAATTGTACTATATCTTTCCCGAAAAAACAAGTCTTTTATTTTTAACCTGCCCAAAACTATCGTAGCTCCTGAAATATAAAAACAGCAGATAAAAACATTCCCTGTCCTTATCTGCTGTCTATATTTTGGGTACTGTTTATCTATCAGAAATGAATCTGTCCCTGAAGCCAGATGTTGCCTCGGAAGCGTCTGCCGACCTCTGGTTCACCCAGGAGATTTTTTTTGTTGATGCAGATATCAAACTGCATGTTATTGCTTTCCACTGTCATCTGGACAAGTTCTTCACCTGTCATTTCATTACGGGTATGATGAATTTCCTGAATCTCGCCCAGGATTCCGTATTGATCACACTGGATCCCATGAGGCATGAAATAGGAGTCTACGATCGTAAAAATATCCTCATTTACGATTCTATGAGAGATCATGGAATATGTATCCATATCCTCCATCGTCAGACTTTCCATCGCTTCTTCATCACCATTTCTGGCTGCCGCGATCAGCGAGCTTCTGTTTTTGCTGGTTTCTTTCTCTACTTTTACTGCTTCTTTATCTTTCAAAACAGGGAGAAGGATCCGTCCCTCATCTGCAAGTCCAGATAAAGTCAATGGTTTGTTTAAAACATTTCCCTTGCTCTTTTCGAGCATATATTTCGCACCATTTTGCAGATAAAAGATCAACGTGATTCCTATCCTCAGATCGTCGCATGCACCGGCAAAAGATTCCTTGTCCGCATGCCGCTCTACTGTCACCGGTTCGTTTGTTGTAATGCCGGTTCCCTTAAAGAAAGGATAATAATATTCCACGTGAAACCTGTTATCTTCATCGTACTGACCGCAAACAGTAATTCCGCAGTCGTATCCATAACTTTTGGAGAATTCAGCAAAAGTGCCATCTGGATGGTCTGAGACTACGTTTTTTTCATCGTAGTTTCGGATCACATCCAGGATGATTTCTTTCATCTCCGCACGTTTCTTTATTTCTGAAAAACCGACTGCTTTTAAATAGCTGTGCAAAAGTACACCTCCAGATTCTTATGCGCGGGTCTTTTTCTCGATTTTCTTCATGCCGCCCATGTATGGCTGCAGTGCTTCCGGAATATTTACAGATCCGTCAGCATTCAGGTTATTTTCCAGGAATGCGATCAGCATTCTCGGAGGGGCTACTACAGTGTTATTCAGTGTATGTGCAAGATATTTCTTGCCATCTTTTCCATTTACACGGATTCTCAGACGACGAGCCTGTGCATCACCTAAGTTAGAGCAGCTTCCTACTTCGAAGTATTTCTTCTGTCTTGGGGACCATGCTTCTACGTCAAGAGATTTCACTTTGAGGTCTGCCAGGTCACCGGAGCAGCATTCCAGAGTACGAACCGGAATATCCAGAGAACGGAACAGATCAACGGTGTTCTGCCACAGTTTATCAAACCACATCGGGCTTTCTTCCGGTTTGCAGACAACGATCATTTCCTGTTTTTCAAACTGGTGGATACGGTAAACACCTCTCTCCTCCAGTCCGTGTGCCCCTTTTTCTTTACGGAAGCATGGAGAGTAGCTTGTCAGTGTTTTTGGAAGTTCTTCTTCCGGAACGATCTGATCAATGAATTTACCAATCATGGAATGCTCACTTGTTCCGATCAGGTACAGATCTTCACCCTCAATCTTGTACATCATGGCATCCATCTCTGCAAAGCTCATAACGCCCGTTACAACGTTGCTTCTGATCATGAAAGGTGGTACGCAGTAAGTAAATCCACGATTGATCATGAAGTCACGTGCATATGCGATAACTGCAGAGTGAAGTCTTGCGATATCGCCCATCAGATAATAGAATCCATTACCAGCAACACGTCTTGCGCTGTCCAGATCGATTCCGTCAAAGCTTTCCATAATATCTGTGTGGTATGGGATTTCATAATCCGGAACGACCGGCTCACCAAATTTCTCAATTTCTACGTTTTCGCTGTCATCTTTACCGATCGGTACAGATGGATCAATGATGTTCGGGATAACCATCATGTTTTTGAGAAGTTCTTCTTCTACTTCTTTTTCTCTTGTAGAAAGCTCATCGATTCTTGCTCCAGATGCAGCAACCTGTTTCTTAACTTCTTCTGCTTCTTCGCGTTTTCCCTGTCCCATCAGAGCACCGATCTGTTTTGAAATTTTGTTTCTTTCTGCTCTGAGAGCTTCTACTTCCTGTTTGATCTCACGGTTTTCTTTGTCTAATTCGATAACTTTATCTACCAGTTCCAGTTTGCTGTCCTGGAATTTGTTTCTGATATTCTGTTTTACGATTTCCGGATTTTCTCTCACAAATTTAATGTCTAACATTTTTTCTCCTCCTGAAATAAGTGATTAATTATATTATTTTTCTTTTTTCTTTGTTTCACTTTCGCCAACTTCGCCGAGTCCGAAATTAACAGCTTTGCGAAGCGCCTCAACTTCTTCCTGACTGAGCATTACGTAGGATTCGCCCTTTACAATTTCTTTTAAATACAGGAAGCAGTTGTCACGGCTGTGTACTGCATTCAGGATCAATCCTGTATTCTCTTTGTCAAGCAGTGCCAGTGCAAAACTCAGTTTTCCCCCGACATCATCAAACGCATCATACTTTTCAACACCATATTTACTGAAAAGCAATTTGTAATTCTTTGCCAGGGTGCGTATTGCCTTTTCGTGATCCTCTTTTGCCTCAAAGAGATGATCGATCTGAGTGAATTTACGAACGAAAGTCTTTTCAAGTGACTGAGCGTCGCTTCCTTTCATAAACATTTTATATTTTCGTTCCAGTCGAGTCAATCTCATATTGCTGCTTACTGTTGTTGCGATCAACACCAGAACCACAATAAGCAGAACAATAATAACCATTCCAGGATCAATACCAATACTATCAAAAATTGTACTCATATCATACCCCTTTTATTATCTGATAGATTCAAATAAATCTATAATTCTATCCAGGTCATCCCTTGAATAGTACTCGATTTCTATCTTTCCCTTATTGTTCTTCTTTCTGTGAATAAATACACGTGTTCCGGTAATATTCTTCATTTTTTCTTCAAGGCTTTCATAGATCGCATCCTCAGCAGAATCAGATACCGCATTCTCCCTCTTCTTTGATGGATTCAGGATCGTCTTTACCAGCTTTTCGGTTTCCCTTACACTGAGCTTCTCATCAAAGATCCGCATTGCTACAGAATATTGTTTCTCCGCATCTGAGATAGCCAGGAGTGCGCGTGCATGGCCTGCTGAGATCATCTCATCAACCATCATCTGCTGTACCCTTGCATCCAGTTTCAACAGACGTAGAGAGTTTGTTACAGCCGTTCTGCTCTTGGATACTCTTTCAGCGATCTCATCCTGTTTCAGATTAAACTCATCAATCAGGCGTTTATATGCCATCGCTTCCTCGACAGGATTCAGATCTTCCCTCTGAATATTCTCAATCAGGGATATCTCTACAATTTCCTGATCTGAAAATTCTTTGATAACAACCGGAACTTCTTTCAGACCAGCCATCTTTGCTGCGCGCCATCTCCGTTCGCCCGCAACGATCTCATAATAATCCTTCTTATCAGATACAAGAAGTGGTTGCAGAACTCCATACATCTTGATGGATTCAGACAGTTCAAGGAGCGCATCCTCATCAAATTTCTTGCGTGGCTGTTCACGATTTGGCTCTACTTTTGAGATTTTTACAATCGTTTCACCTTTTACAGCAGGCTGATCCAGCGTTGTTTTTACAGTTGCTGTATTTGTCTTTGGCTTAGAACTTCTTACAGTTTTTGGTTTTTCCTGTGAAACCTTTTCCGGAAAAAGTGCATCCAGACCTCTTCCAAGTCCTGATTTTTTTCCTGCCATTATTTATCCTCCCTGTTGATCACTTCTTCAGCCAAAAGACGATATGCTTCTGCACCGGCAGATCTTGAATCGTACAGATTAATCGGTTGTCCATAGCTTGGCGCTTCTGCAAGTCTGACATTTCTCGGAATAATGGTCTTGTAAATATTCTGCTGAAGATTGTCTTTGACGTTCTCAACTACCTGCAAAGACAGATTTGTTCTGGCATCGTACATAGTAAATACAACGCCTTCCATCACAAGCTTCTTATTTAATCGATCTTTTACAAGATCAATTGTATGTATTAACTGAGAAAGTCCTTCCAACGCATAATACTCGCACTGGATTGGAACAAGCACTGATGTTGCTGCTGTCAGGGCATTGATCGTCAGCATATTCAGAGATGGCGGACAATCCAGGATGATATAATCATATTTTCTTCGAAGTTTATCTGTGATTCCCTTTAAAATATACTCTTTATCATCCACACCAATCAATTCGATCTCTGCTCCTGATAAGTTTATATTGGATGGAATCAGATCCAGATTCTCTACTACATCTTTTACAATTGTTTTTTTGACATCGGCTTCTCCAAGAAGCAGTTCGTACAGAGTGTTTTCTACGCCATTCTTGTCTACGCCTAATCCGCTCGTGGTATTTCCCTGTGGATCTATGTCAATTGCAAGAACCTTTTTCCCTTTTTCGGCAAGACATGCAGAAAGGTTGATCGCAGTTGTTGACTTTCCAACGCCGCCTTTCTGGTTGGCTACTGCTATAATTCTTCCCAAAGTTCACCCTCCTTTCAAAATCATTCACGACTAATCAATTATAGCACTTTTATCATTATTGTTCCACACAATGTTTCACGTGAAACATTAAAATTTGAGTAATTTTTTATAATAGAATTGTTTATAAGTCACAAAGCATTATCTCAGTAAAAATGTTTCACGTGAAACATTCTAGGAAAGCATCATCTTTCTGTCGTCAAAGCTCTTCATTATTTCTGAAATGCGGAATTTTTTCTATTAGTTTACATAATGTCGTGAATTCAGTAAAAAAGATGAGTACGAATTTCCATTTATCTTTCTATCAAATACATTTGTCTTTTCTCCTTCATCTTCTCTTTCTACATCTTACTTATAGTTTTCCAGCTATTTACCCGCGTTTTTTACTGTATTTCTGTTCCCCACCCTTTATTTCCCTGATTTCAACAGTATAATTGTATATTTTTCTTATAATTATTCATTTATGTTGATAATAAAATACCGCCACCTGCGTTCTGTCACGCAATTGCAGCTTATCCAGAATAGCACTGAGATAGTTTCGGACAGTTCCCTCACCCAGAAACAACTCGGCTGCGATCTCTTTGTTGCTGTATCCATCCGCGATCAGCCGGATGATCTCCTGTTCCCGCTCATTGATATTATACATACTGTAATCAAAGGTTTGCCCTGATCGGATCAGTGCCGGGATTTTGGTCATGATCTCCTGTCCGAATACGGTCTGACCTGAATATACTGCCTGCAGCGCCGGCAGAATACTTGAATAATCCTGCTTCAAAAGGTATCCTTTTGCCCCCAGTTTAAGTGCTTTTATGATATATTCATCATCCAGAAATGTAGTCAGAAGCAGAATATTCGCATCTGGATCTTCCTTTAATATCTCTTCTGATGCTTCCAGACCACTCATTCCTTTCATTCGGATGTCCATCAGAAGCACATCCGGCCGATATTCTCTGTATAATCTGCATGCATCATTGCCATCCAGCCCAACCGCCACTACTTCAACATCTGCATTGATCTGCAAAATGGTCTTCAGAGCTTCTGTCACAAGGCAGTCATCGTCTATGATTATTATTTTCATCTCATTTTTGGTCCTCATTTTCTGTATATTTTAATCCTGTTTTTTCGGGATCGTTATAAAAATACGGAACCCGTTGTCTCCGCGGATCTGAAAAGTACCACCAAGCATCTGTACACGTTCCTGCATGTTTTTGAGCCCTATTCCTGTTGTATCCCCTTCTTCTGGATTATAGCCTTTTCCATCATCTTCTATGCATAATTGGTACAAGGCAGGATGTTCTCTCAGGGTAATTTTTACAGATGTCGCATTGCTGTGTTTTATGATATTTGCAATCGCTTCTTTTGTGATCGCGGCAAAACAGTACTTTATGTTATTGGGTATTATTTCGGACATATCGTATTCTAGCGTGCAATTTTTAAAGTCCGAAATAATACTCTTTATTGTATTTTCAAGATTCATTGATTCATCATGAAGATCATGTACGCTTGATCGGATACTGTTCATTGCAGAATTCAGTGAAACATCCAGGCCTTCCAGCAGATTTTCCATATTTTTATCCTGATTTACTGCTTTCGCAGCACCTGTCAGAAGGATCGTCCTTGACAGCAGATGCCCCACATTATCATGGATTTCGCGGGCAATCCTGTTTCGTTCCCGAAGTGTTGCTGCATATATTTCATAATTCTGTTTTTCCTGCAGTGCTTTGTTCTTTTCTGCCAGAAGAAGTGCTCTTTCTTCGCTGTCATCTTTTATCTTCCTACTTTCAAAGTACATTTTATCGTACTCTTTGTTATCTGTTGACATTATCACTGCTACGATATCTGTGAACAGTATATAGAATGTAAAATTCGGAAAATATGTGCCTGTTTTCAGCATCATGAATACGCCCAGAAAGCAGCTCAGAAAGATCTCCCAGACGCTGCCTTCTCTCAATAATCCATACAGCAGAACAGGACAAAACAATGCTGTCTTTGGTACTGCGATACACAGGGTGCAAAATGCCATGTACAGGGCAAACTTCGCATACGTCTTTTCAAAAAAATAATTTCCACATATCAATATCACGCTCCCAAGCAGCGCAAATATGAGTGATCTGTCCAGCTCCATCGACAGCAGCGGCACAGTTCCTCCCAGAAGGAGAATTGCCGTATCACGAAAATATCTCATCCCACAGCCCCTTATCTGTAATGTTTTTCTACATCTCATACACTTTGGTTTATTGCCATTATAATATATTATCTGACTCCGGGCAAAGTGACAAATGTCATATCCTTTGATGACATCACACACTTGGTATTGCCCGTTTTTTCCTCTATAATATCCTTATAACTTCAAAATATATGAACTCGGAGGACTTTTTATGATTCATATAGAAAATCTTGTAAAACGATATGGCGATCTGGTCGCTCTGAACCATCTTAATCTGGATATCAAAGAAGGTGAGATCTTTGGGCTTCTCGGCCCGAACGGTTCCGGCAAAACAACTGCGATCAACTGCCTCCTCTCTCTTTTGAAATATGATAAAGGGGAAATCTATATCTTCGGTCAGAAAATGACGCCTGACAACTACGAAGTCAAACAGCAGATCGGCATCGTACTGCAGAATGTAGCGGTTTTTGATGAGCTGACTGTATCTGAAAATATCGACTATTTCTGCGGTCTGTACATACATGACAAAAATCGGCGCAGGGAACTTGTCGAAGAAGCCATCCAGTTCGCCGGACTGGAAGACTACCGCAAAACACGCCCTCAGAAGCTTTCCGGCGGTCTTCTTCGAAGGCTCAATATTGCCTGCGGGATTGCCCACAAGCCACGGCTTATCATCCTCGATGAGCCTACTGTCGCCGTAGACCCGCAAAGCCGCAATAAGATCCTGGAGGGTATCCAGGAATTAAACCGCCAAGGTTCCACGATCATCTATACCTCACACTACATGGAAGAAGTTGAACAGATCTGTACACGGATCGCGATCATGGATCACGGGCGTGTCATCGCATCCGGAACCACAGAAGAGTTAAAGAAAATGATCAAAACCGGCGAAACGATCACTGTTGAAGCTCTTCTTCTGACTGAAAAGCAGCTTCAGGATATCCGAAATCTTCCTCATGTATTCGATGTACATTATGAAGATCAGATCCTCACTCTTCGCTGTACCGGCGCACAGCATAACCTGATCCGGCTTCTGAATTATCTCCAGAGCCAGGATCTCACATTCGGCAGAGTTTTCTCTGAACTTCCGACACTGAATGATGTATTTCTTGAAATAACAGGAAAACAGCTTCGTGATTGATGTATAATTATACATTATCATGTATATTTTTGAGAAAGGATCTTTTTTATGCTGCATTTAATAAAATATAACCTTCTGATCAAGGTGCGAAATTTTAATACGGTCTTCTGGCCGCTTGTTTTTCCACTGATCATGGCTACTTTTTTCTTTTTTGCATTTGGAAATCTGAATGATGCAGACTTTGAAACCGTGCAGGCCGCACTTGTAAAAGAGTCTGACAATCCCGCATTTGGATTTTTCCTTGATCAGGTTCAAAGCGGAGATCCTGAGCTGATCGCTCTTCATGAAATGAGCGAAGATGAGGCGCTTGACGCATTAAACCAGAAAAAGATCTCCGGCATTTACTATGAACAGGCCGTGCCAAGCCTCACGCTCAATGGACAGGGCATTCCCGAGAGTATCCTCCAGTCCGTCCTGGAAAGTTATGAAAATAATCTGCATACGATACAGACCATCCTGAAAAAACATCCTTCCGGACTTCTCTCTGCTCTCCAGCAGATGTCAGATACAAAAGACCTTGTCCGGGAAGTTTCCCTCGGCGGCAAAACAATAGATGGAAATTCGCAGTTTTTTTACGCTCTGGTCGCAATGGGATGTCTTTATGGATGTTTTATCGGTTTTGGCTCTGCGATCACTTTACAGGCCAATTTAACGGCTCTGGCGGCACGTCGCTGCGTTACGCCTACCCACAAGCTGAAACTGATCCTTTCAGAGCAGACTGCCTCTTTTCTTCTGGGTTACTCGGATGTGATCATTCTGCTTCTGTATCTTCGAAATATCCTGAAACTGGATTTTCAGGGACAGTTTGGCAAAATGCTGCTCGTTTCCCTGTTCGGAAGCCTGATTGGTGTATCTATGGGATTATTTATCGGAAGTCTCGGCAGGCTGAATGAAGGCATCAAGATCGGGATCATGCTCGCGATCTCCATGTCCTGCTGTTTTTTATCAGGGCTTATGAACGGCTCTATGAAAGACACCGTAGAAAAACACGCTCCGATCATCAACAGGTTCAATCCTGCTGCACTGATCTCCGATGCTCTTTACTGTATTAATGTATATGACGATGCCTCGCGCTATTACAGAAATCTGATCACACTGATCGTCATGAGTGCCGCGCTCGTTCTTGCTTCATTCTTGCTTATCCGGAGGGAACGTTATGACAGTATTTAAAGGATATCTAAAAATTTTAAAGAAAAATCTCGGAATGCTTCTGATGTATCTGGTGATCTTTTTTGCGATTGCCATCGCACTTCAGGCTGCTGCCCGCAAAGAGCATCTCGGCACTTTTGAAAAGACACGGATCAATATTGCCGTTGCTGACAGGGATCAGAGCGAGCTTTCCCAGGGACTGATCCGCTACCTCAGTACTATCCACAATGTATCTGAGATCTCCAGTGAACCATCTGTTATGCAGGAGGAGCTTTTTTACAGAAATGCCTCTTATATCGTGCAGATCCCGGAGAATTTTTACCAGACATGTATTGAAGAGGAAGAGCCTCTCTCTGTCACCAAAGTCCCTGGTTCTTATACCTCTTTTTACGTAGATCAGCAGATCAGCACATGGCTCAATTCCATACGTACTTACACAGCCGCAGGTTTTTCCCTTAAGGAAGCCATGGATGCATCCATGGAATTGTCGGCATCGGAAGTAACTATGTACGAGGGGACGGAAAATAATCTGGAAACGCCGCCCTATATTTACTATTTCCGCTATGTTCCTTATCTGTTTCTTGCTGTGCTCAGTTATTCCCTGGGGTATGTTCTCCTGGCTTTTCAGAAAGAAGATATACAGAAACGCATGCGTGCCTCAGCAGTCTCGATGCGTCGCCAGAATATGGAAGGACTGCTCGCGATGTTTATGCTCGGAACTGTACTCTGGCTGATCTCAGCCGCAGGTGTCTGCGTCCTTTTTGGTAAGGAGTTCCTGACTTCTCCGCTGATCGGATATTACATTCTGAATACGGCTTTGATGCTTGGTATTGCACTCTCGCTCTCCTATCTTGTGGGGATCTTTGTCAAAAACAGTAATATGCTGAGTGGGATCTCCAACCTGCTTTCACTGGGAATGTGCTTTCTGTGCGGAGCATTTGTCCCGATGAGCATTATGAACAAAAGTGTCCTTAAGATTGCGCAGTTTCTGCCGGTCTACTGGTATGAATCCGTAAATGAAACACTTGCAAGATACAAAAACCTGCCCATACCTGTTGCGAAAGAAATCTGGAAATCTATGGGAATCGAGGCTATGTTTATTGCTGCCTTTGTGTTTATGATCCTGGCGGTTTCGAAATATAAACAGCAGCGCTGATATTTTTCCCCAGGTCAAAGAAAGCCCCGTAACTGGCTGAACTTGTTTATTAACTATTCAGTCAGCTGCGGAGCCTTTATTTATGATTTTTGATTAAAAGAAAATTCCAACCTGTTCCAGAAAATGTTCCGGATCTTCGGCCTGCGGGAAGTGTTTGGTTTCCTTAAGAGTGACTGCTTCCACAGACGGATTGATGCTCTGGTATGCTTCTACAGCTGCTTCTCCATTATTCTCTGCCTCACCTTCCACAATATAAAGGCTGTTGTCAATCTCTTTAAGTGCACGGGTGATATCGGTGTTCATGTATTTTGCCACTTTGTTTGCATATACATTCTTGGCATAGCAGCCGCCTTTATGTGCAGCTTCATAATAAGCATCCTGCAGATCACGCAGCGGATGGAATGGGTCAAAAGCAAAGTTCTCAATAAACTCGTTATTGATCGCGGCTCTGGATACAACCATATGGTAAACCAGAGTACCAAATACTGGAACTTCCAGACACTTGCGGAAAAGTTTGTCTTTCTTCGTCGGCATCTGTTTGAGAGCTCCCGGATTAACCGGATTGACCATCATGATCTTGTTGAACAGTTTTCCTTCGTTGCGACATGCCATGATGACGAAGGAGCCTGAGTAACCGCTGACGATCACATCTGTCTTCTCTCCAATCACGTTCTTGATGAAATCGCAGATACTCTGAACATATACAAAATTGGTATATGTCATGCCTGGTTTCTCAGAACGTCCACATCCCGGAAGGTCTATGCTGTACACGGTATGTTCCAGTGCAAGATCATCCTCTATCTTGTTCCATTCATATCCGGAACCGCCCGGAAGCATATCATGGATCAGAAGGATCGGGCTTCCCTTGCCTTTTCTCGTATAGTAGATATCACCGAAACGCCAGTGATAGTAATTCTTTCCATTTGTATCAAGCATTTCCTTCAGACCTGCTGATGCTGCAACCACTTTGTTTGCGATGTGTATTATGGCAGTTGTTGTCGTTGCCAGTGCTGCGAGAGTTATCAGTCGTTTACCGTGTTTATTCATAATTTACCTCCCTGTTCATGTCTGAGTAGCCTTATTATACGACAAATGAATTTGTTTTACAATCTATAACAGAGAAAGAAGTTTCTGCACATCTTCCATTCTGGTTGCCCAGCTTGTGGCAAATCTGATTATGGTATGGGTGTCATCAGCCTTTTCCCAGAAGCTGAACTGGACTTCTTTTCGGAGTTCTTCCATCTTGGAATCTTCAAGGATGATAAACTGCTGGTTGGTCGGAGAATCCAGCAGGAATTTATAACCTTTTTCCTGTAATCCCTTTTTCAGGACTGCTGCCGTTTCAATAGCATTTCTGCCGATTTCTTTGTACAGATCATCTGTAAAAAGTGCATCAAACTGGACACCCACAAGTCGGCCTTTTGCAAGCAGGGCACCGTGCTGCTTTACTCTTGTAAGGAAATGTTTCGGCATGGTATTTCCTGTAAATACTACCGCCTCGCCGCAAAGTGTGCCTGCCTTGGTCCCACCGATATAGAATACATCACAGAGTTTTGCAATATCCTGCAATGTCACATCTGTTTCTGTAGATGCAATTCCGTAGATCAGCCTTGCGCCGTCGAGATACAGGGGCATTTTGTACTCTCTGCATACGGCTGACAATTCTTCCAGTTCTTTTCTGGAATAGAGTGTTCCGTACTCTGTCGGATGTGAGATATAGACCATCCCCGGAAAAACCATATGCTCGTGATTCTCATCTCCATAAAATCTCTCTGCCAGTTCCCGAAGGTCTGCTGCACAGATCTTGCCATCTGTCTGTGGAAGTTCCAGGACTTTGTGTCCGGTAAATTCTATTGCCCCGGCTTCGTGTGTGCTGACATGCCCTGTCTGGGCCGCTACAACGCCCTCATACGGCTGCAGAAGTGTGTCGATGACAATCTGATTGGTCTGTGTTCCACCTGTGAACAAAAAGACTTCTGCGTCCTCACAGCCACATGCCTTCTTTATTTTTTCTTTGGCAGCGTCACAGTAATGGTCCATGCCGTAACCGGTAAGCTGCTCCATATTCGTGTCGATCAGATGCTGAAGGACTTTTTCATGCGCACCTTCTGAATAGTCGTTTACAAAATATAACATCTTTGATTCCCTCGTTCATATTATAAAATAAGATCAGGTCTATTTTAGCACATTCATTCTGGAAAATGCAGTATTCCGCAAAAAAATATCCGGAGCCTGACTGTTCTGCCGGGTTCCGGATATTTCTGTATAAAATGCTGTTTAAAGCTTTGTTTAATTTTCTGGTGTTTCTGTCTCCGTCGGAGTTACTGTTGTGTCTGCTTCTGCATCAGTGTCTACATTTAGCACTTCCTGATATGCGTCATCCATATCACGAATGTTCATCTTGTTTACCAGATAAACCTTATCTCCGACAACTGCTGCATAAAAGTTTGTGTCGTATTCGTAATATTCTGCTGTTGTCTCATTGCCGTCTGTGTCTTTGAATACGAAGGTGTATGCAGGATCTCCTTCCGGGGTGTAGTCTTCGGTGAGGCGCTGCTGGGCAGTCATGTTGATGAGTTTGTTATAGAAGGTTGTGAATGTTGTATCATCCAGGTCTGCTCCATCCAGTTTGTAGGAAACGGTCGTGGTCTCCTCTGCGTCTTCATCGTCACTGTCTTTGGTCGTCTCTCTTGTTACTGTCACTGTATGGTCACCGTCTGGAGTTTTTACTTCCAGGGAATCCAGACTGTTGACGGAGAGATAGTTTACAGAAAGACTGTAGAAATCAGATACCGTGCTGTCAAGGATGTCTGTCAGGGAATCCTCTGTGATCGTATAGACTTCTTTGCTGTCGTTTACTTTTACGTAACGGTCACTGCCGGTCTCATCACCTACGTAGATGGTGATTTCTTTGTCGACTGTCTTTGTCTCGGCTTCTTCGGAATCGTCCTCTGTGTCGCTGTCTGTGGAACTTTCATCTTCTACTGCTTCTTCCTCTGTATACTTCGCTGTGATCACTGCATATGGATCGTCAAATCCATACTTGGAATCGTCTGTGCAGTTGTAATCCACAAAGCTGTCGTATGACAATGATCCGATTGCCGAGGTCACTGTTCCGGCTTTATCAGTGTCTGCTCTTTCTGAAGTCTTGCCATCTGATATATTCCAGAAGAGATTGTCCGGATCCTGGGTCAGTTCATAACCGTCTTCTTTGTCAACCTTGACCTCCGTGATCGTTGAGGAAGTCACAGACGGGAAAGTTCCGCTCTCTGCAAAATCATACAGAGTTCCCATGAATGGCTCCACCGCAGAACTGTCTACCAGATATACATTCTTGTCATCATCGCTTTTCTTCACATAATACTGGCTGGTAGATGTATTCTCCATACCTATCTGAAGTACAGTATCTCCATCATCTGTCGTAAGTTTGATCTCATTCTGTGGAGAATCCAGATCATATTCACTTAAGTCTTCCACATCAGAGATTTCCTGTGCAGCAGAAAGGGAAGCTACCCCTCCCACTGCACTGTTTACGGTATCCTGGTTTACTGGAAAATCAGCATCGCTTTTTTCTGACCAGGTGTCGTCTTTTTTGTCAAATTCTACGTTATCCTGCCCTGCTGTAAATGCGACAGAAGTAATATTGTCGGTGGACAGATTAGTCAATTCTGCACTTGTGTCCTCTTCCTCAGATTCTTTCTTCTCCTGAGAGGAGACATAAGAATTTACTCCCACATAAGCACCACACGCTACACCAAGCACGACTACAGCAGAGACAAGTTTTACTGTCTTTTTTTTCATTATGCCTTTCTCCTTTTCATCCATACGCCGAAGCCGATCACCAGGAATGCAACCGGGATCAGACCTATGATAATGATCTTCCAGAAACTTGCATCATATGCGGTCAGTGTCAGGTAAGAAACCTGGAGATCTTTTGCCGGAACAGAAATTGTAGAAGTCTCATCGGAGCTGCACATCCAGCTTAAGGATTCCATGAGCATCTGCTCATTTCCACCGGATACCATCTGGTTGATCTGGCTGTCCATCAGATTGGAAGAAGAATAATAAACGATCTGTGTCTCTTTGTCATCATCCAGAGATTCTGTGATGCTCACACCGAGATCAAATGGTCCTTTGATATCATCGTCTGTTTCTTCAATGTTTCCGCTGTTCACGTCCACCTTGGAATATGCACTGTCGGATGTGGTAAGAAGACTGTTAATAGTAACAGTATCTCTTACGTCATCTGTTTTCTGGATACCCTGTGCGTAAGGCATCAGTACATAATAACCATTGGAAGCAAAATTGGAAATTGCATCTGTGCTGTCAACGGTTGGAACCAGATAATATGGCATCTGTGCGTAATGCTGTGAATCTCCCTCGATCACAATTCCCTCTGTTCTCTCTACGCCATAATTTGCAAGTACAGCGTCAAAATTTGTCATGGATTCTTCCGTATAATCAGAGAAGATCATAGCCTTGCCGCCGTTTTCCAGATACTCGATGATCGCATCTTTTTCTGTATCGGAAATATCACTTGTCGGTGCGTTGATCAGCAGGCAGGCTGCATCATCCGGCACGCTCTCTTCTGTCAGAAGGTTCAGGGACTGGATATCGATATTTGCTTTCTCGATATCTTCTTTTAAGGTAGAATCGAGTTCCTTCTCTCCGTGTCCGTCAAGTGTGTACAGGATCGGAAGGTTTTCGGATGTTACATAAGAGATTGCGCTGTCGATCTGTCCTTCGCCGTCGAATCCTGTTGTTGTGTAGCTGTAAGTGTTGTAGTCCATGGAGGACTGATAGATCGTATCATAAGATACGACTTTGCTTCTGTCACCGCATACAACGATCAGGCTGTTTGCAGAAACATCATCACTTGTATACTGAGAAGTAAATTTCGGATTTACGACAGGGTCTTTTGTCTCAACTTTAATATGAGAAGATTCTTCCGCATATTTTTCCAGAAGTCTCTTTAATGTCTCATCCTCAGAACCACTCTGGACAACCTGGTAGATCGTGATATCCTTGTCCAGTTTCTTGAGATAAGCTTTCGTCTCATCGCCGATACTGTAAAGCTTCTGTGAGCTTACATCAAACTCTGTATATTTGGATGGCAGAGATCCGACGATCATATTGATCACAATTACGATCACAATAAAAATCGCACTGATCACAACACTATAAGAACCGTTTTTCAGATATTTTCCATTCATGGGTTCTTTAATCCTCTGCTTTAACGGCTTCTTTTCTTTCTTGTTCTGCCCGTCTTTTTTGTTAAACTTTTCCTTCAGTTTCATCTTTCTCGCCTCCTTAATTCCAACGTCTCTTCGCAATAGACTGTACGGTCAGGAAAAGACAAACTGCGATCACTGACACGAAATACAGGATTCCCTTGATGTCAAAGATCGAATTGGCAAAGTTATCAAAATGGCTGCTCAGGTTAACGATATTCAGAACCTTCTGGATCCCGCCTGAGAAGAAAGAAGAATTTACCATATATATAATCGCAAGAATGATCTCTCCGATCACACATACTGCTGCCGAGATCAGCAGATTCTTGATCATCGTATAAATGATCAGAGCTGCCGCAAGGATCAGAAGTCCAAATGTAATGCAGGTAGACAGAGCTCCCTCTGAAAAGAATGAGGAAATTCCGTTCATCATATAAAATGCAAACAGAAATACAAAGGTAAGAACTGCTGCAATAACCTGACTCTCAGTCAGGGAAGATACAAATACACCAATTGCAAGGTTTGCACAGCCAAGCAGAAAAAATCCCAGAATACCTGTATAGGCTCCTGCAAAAGAAACTGTTCCGAATTTTGACATCAGAAGTGGGTAAAAGCACATGATGACCATCGGAATCGCAAAGATCGTTACCAGTGCAAGATATTTACCAAGAACGATTTGGCCGACAGAAACCGGCGCTGTCAGAAGCAGCTGGTCTGTCTTCTGTTTCCGTTCTTCTGCAAGAACTCTCATGGTCAGGATTGGAACGCTGATCAGAAATACAAAGGTCAGCGCACTTAACGTATATTCAAATTTCGGATAAGCTGCCGCCAACTGATAGGCCGAAAAATAAATACCTGTAAGAAGCAGGATAAAGAAAATAAACAAATATCCTACCATAGATGTGAGATAACTTCTCAGCTCTCTCTTATATACTGCTGTCATTTCGTTTCTCCCTCCTTCTCCGGTTCCTCAGGTTTTTTCTTCTTGTCATCTTCGGTCAGCTCCAGGAAGATCTCTTCGAGGGATACTTTCTTGGACTGCATTTCAAGGATCGGATAATGATGTTCTGCCATCTTAAAGAAAACTTCCTCACGGATATCTGTATTTTCTTCTGTGGAAAGTTTCACTTCCCAGCCTTCCTGATCCTTGGCTGCGTTGATCGCGATCTCCTTGATCCCCTCGATCTCTCCAAGCAGAATACGGATCTTGTCCTTATCTCCTTTGACAAGAAGTGACAGATTGTTGGAACCCTGCGCGAGTTTCCCCAGGTTATCCGGCGTATCGCTGGCAACCAGTTTGCCATGAGAAATGATCAATACATAATCACATACTGCACTTACCTCAGAAAGAATATGAGAACTCAGGATAACGGTATGTTTCTTTTTAAGACTCTTGATCAGATCGCGGATCTCTATGATCTGCTTCGGGTCAAGTCCTACTGTCGGCTCATCCAGGATGATAACTTCCGGATATCCGAGGATTGCCTGTGCAAGTCCAACTCTCTGTCTGTAACCTTTGGACAGGTTTTTGATCAGGCGGTTACGCATATCTGAGATCTTGACCATTTCCATGACTTCTTCAACCATGGATTTCTTTTCGTTTTTTGGAATTTTTTTGAGATCAGCGGCGAAATTCATATATTCGAGCACTGTCATATCGAAATAAAGAGGCGGAATTTCCGGCAGATAACCGATACATTTCTTTGCCTGTTCCGGTTCTTCCAGTATATCATGACCGTCAATGGTTACCGTTCCTTCCGTAGATGCTATATAACCGGTAATCATGTTCATAGTCGTTGATTTACCAGCTCCGTTCGGCCCGAGAAAGCCGTAGATTTTTCCCTTCTCTATCTTAAAAGAAAGGTGGTCAACTGCTGTATGGTCGCCATAACGTTTGACCAGATTGTTTACTTCAATCACAAATTTCTCCTCCTTTTCTTTACAAACAGAAGATGCTTCCGGGCGAAACAGAGATAGGGGGTACCCGGAAACATCTTTTATTACGGAGCGGATCTTACATCCGCTCCTTGAAATATTCTATGAGAAAGTTGTGATAAAAATTGGATAAATGTGTGAGGATTCTGTGAAAAGGAATTTGAGAAATTCAGGATAATTTATGACAAAGGTTCTTTGAGTGGAGTGCCCGCTTTGCGTGGATAACGTCCCGGTGTCGCTTTGATCTTCTCGATCACAACGAGGGAGCGCTGGATCTCTGAATCCGGAAGCTGGAAATAGACAACATCCTGGATCTTGCCGCCGAGGATCTTGACCGCTTTCTGTGCCTGCTCTACTTCTTCCTGTACGGTACCTGATTTATAGGAAATAAAAAATCCGCCTGTCTTCACATATGGAAGGCAGTATTCTGACAAAGTTGCCAGATTGGATACCGCACGGGAAACACAGAGATCATAAGTTTCGCGGTATGCTTTGTTTTTGGCAAATTCTTCGGCTCTGCCATGGATCGCGGTGATATTCTCCAGTTTCAGAAGCTGGAAAGTCTCCTCAAGGAAGTTCACTCTTTTTTTGAGAGAATCCAGAAGGCAGGCTTCCAGATGCGGGAACGCGATCTTGAGCGGAACGCCCGGAAAGCCTGCGCCTGTTCCGATATCCATGATCCTGTTTACCTTGCTCATATCCACTGCTTTTACACAGGCAAGACTGTCTAGGAAGTGCTTTACCAGCACTTCCTGAAATTCTGTGATACCGGTCAGGTTCATGACTTTATTTTTTTCTACAAGATATTCGTAAAAATCTGTAAACTGCTTTTTCTGGACTTCATCGAGAGTGATGCCAAGTTCCTGGCAGCCTTCTTCCAGTATTGTTAAATCATATGCCATTGATCTGCTCCTTCTTTATGCATTTCGTCTGTACTGTTCCAGATATACAAGAAGCACAGAGATATCTGCCGGAGATACGCCGGAGATTCTGGACGCCTGTCCGATAGATACCGGGCGGTATTCTTCCAGTTTCTGTCTTGCTTCAATACGGAGGCTTCCGACTTTTTCATAATCCAAGTCCTCCGGGATCTTCTTTGCTTCCAGTTTCTTGAACTGTTCTACCTGTTTCATCTGACGCTTGATGTAGCCTTCGTATTTCAGATTGATCTCAACCTGTTCTTTTACGTCCCATGGAAGTTCCGGACGTTCTTTGTCGATCGGCGCAAGGTCTTCATAAGTGAGTTCCGGTCTGCGAATCAATTCTGCGATGGTTGTTCCGGATTTCAGAAGAGTGCTTCCTTTTTCTTCAAGGAGCTTCTGCACTTTCGGATTTCCTCCGATCGTCGCATGTTCTGTTCGCTCAATTTCTCTTGCGATCGCTGCTTCTTTTTCAAGAAGTTTCTGATAAGTCTCCTCGTCGATCAGACCGACCTGATAACCTTTCTTGCGGAGACGTAAATCTGCATTATCCTGTCTGAGAAGCAGACGGTATTCTGCACGGCTTGTCATCATACGATATGGTTCGTGGTTTTCTTTCGTAACAAGGTCATCGATCAGAACGCCGATATATGCCTCGGAACGGTCAAGGATCAGCTGTTCCTGTCCCTTAACTTCCATAGCCGCATTGATTCCGGCGATCAGCCCCTGTGCAGCTGCTTCTTCATATCCTGAGCTTCCGTTGAACTGTCCGCCGCTGAAAAGTCCCTTGATCTTCTTGAATTCCAGTGTCGGATAAAGCTGCCGCGGATTGATGCAGTCATACTCGATCGCATAGGCGTTCTTTACGATCTTGGCATGCTCCAGTCCCGGTACGGAGTGGTACATCTCATCCTGAACATCTTCAGGAAGGGAGCTTGACATTCCACCGACATACATCTCGTTTGTATAAAGTCCTTCTGGCTCGATAAATACCTGATGGCGTTTCTTATCAGCAAATCTTACTACTTTGTCCTCGATGGACGGGCAGTATCTCGGTCCTGTTCCCTCGATCATTCCGGAATACAGAGGGGAACGGTCAAGGTTTGCACGAATGATCTCGTGTGTTTTTTCGTTTGTGTAGGTAAGCCAGCAGGATTTTTGCTCGATCTGCACGCTTTCCGGGTCTGTGGAAAAAGAGAACGGTGCAACTCTCTTATCACCAAACTGTTCTTCCATCTTGGAATAGTCGATGGTATTTCCTGCGATTCGTGCCGGTGTTCCTGTCTTGAAACGGAACATTTCGATTCCAAGTTCCTTGAGTGAATCCGTCAGATAGTTTGCCGCCTGCAGTCCGTTCGGACCTGTATAGTTGCTGACATCACCATAAATACAGCGTGCCTTGAGGTAAGTTCCTGTGCAGAGTACGACCGCCTGGCAGTGATAAACTGCACCTGAATATAATTTTACACCTGTGATCTTTCCATCTTCTACAAGAAGTTTGGTTACTTCTCCCTGTTTGATCGTAAGGTTTGGCTGGTTTTCCAGAGTCTTACGCATCTCTGTGCTGTATGCCTGTTTGTCTGCCTGCGCTCTGAGTGAGTGAACTGCAGGTCCCTTGGACTGGTTCAGCATTTTTGACTGAATAAAAGTCTTGTCAATATTTTTGCCCATCTCCCCACCAAGTGCATCCAGTTCCCTTACCAGATGTCCTTTGGAACTTCCTCCTACGTTCGGGTTACACGGCATCAGTGCGATACTGTCCACACTGACTGTAAACATTACGGTATCAAGTCCCAGTCTTGCACAGGCAAGAGCTGCTTCACATCCTGCATGACCGGCTCCAACTACAACGATATCACAGTTTTTCTCAAGTCTTCTGTCCTCCATTTTTATCTTCCCTTCTTTTCTAAATTGCGTTTATTTTCCTGTACAGAATTTGCTGAAGATCTCATTGACCAGATCCTCCCCTACGGATTCTCCCACGATCCTTCCGAGGCTTTCGTAGGCATTCATAAGGTCGATGGAAAAGAAATCTTCTGCCATTCCCATATCAATACTGTTCTTCACAAGTTCCAGGCTTTCTTTCGCTTCTTCCAGTGCAGCTTTGTGTCTTGCATTTGTGATGTATACTTCATCATTAAAAGAAAGTTCTCCCTGGAAAAACATGTTCTTGATCTCATCTTCCAGTTTACGGATCCCGGTTTCTTCCACTACGGAAACAGGGATCACTGGACTTCCGGTACGCTGCTTTATTTTCTCCATATCTACAACCGGCTCAAGGTCTGTCTTATTGTAGATCACGATGCTTTTTCTTCCGGAAAGTAATTCTATGATCTCTTCATCGTTTTCGTCAAGTGATCTGGATGAATCTACAACATACAGGATAAGGTCTGCGTCCTCTGCCATCTGTTTGGCTTTGCCGACTCCGATCTTTTCCACTACATCCTCGGTTTCGCGGATTCCTGCGGTATCGATAACGCGAAGTGTGATTCCGTTCAGAGAAATGTATTCCTCCAGAATATCCCTCGTTGTGCCTTCGATCTCTGTGACGATCGCGCGGTCTTCGCCTACCAGAAAATTGAGGAGGGAGGATTTGCCGGCATTTGGTTTACCGAGGATAACTGTCTTGATCCCCTCCTGGATCATTCTTCCGTCGTCGGCAGTTTTCAACAGGTCCTGGATCTCTTTGGTCTCTTTATCCACAATGACTCTTAATTCCTGTGGATAGCCGGTGAGATCGTAGTGCTCCGGATCATCCAGTGCAGATTCTATATATGCGATCTGGTAGAGCAGTCTGCTCCGGATCTCTTTTACGGCACGCTGTACGGAACCTTTGAGCTGTTCTACAGAACTCTTGAGTGCCATGGAGTTTTTGGCCTGAATGACATCCATGACAGCCTCTGCCTGCGACAGATCCAGCCTTCCGTTTAAGAAAGCTCTCTTTGTAAATTCTCCTGGTTCTGCGATCACGGCTCCGTTTTTGAGCACGGTTTCCAGAACCTTCTTCATGGCATAGACTCCGCCATGACAATCTATTTCTACGGTGTCCTCACCAGTATAAGTGTGAGGTCCTCTCATGATCATAACCAGAACTTCATCAACCACATCTTCTCCATCATAGATGAAACCGTAATGGATCGTGTGGCTTTGTACTTCCCTGATATTTTTCTTTCCGTTTTTGGAACGATAGATTCGGGAAATCACATCCATTGCTTCATCTCCGCTGATACGGACGATCCCGATTCCGGACGCACTCATAGCAGTTGAGATCGCAGCGATCGTTTTTTCCATAATTCCTCCTTATAAATGAAATATCTGCTGACGCAGATATCTTTATTTTTTTTATAAAGTACGATTACTCCATGTCTTCGACATTCCCGTAATCGTATCCCAATTCGTAATCCAGCCTGTCGGCTTACTTACTCATTTGGATTAGCCTTGGAAATAGATATGTTGCATCGTAAGCAAGCTTCCGCTGCTAACATATCTGCTTCCAAGGACTTTATAAAAAAAATGTTACCCCAGAAGAAAGCACACGCCAAGCACGTGTTATTCACGCTTTCACCTAGAATAACATTTTATATTTCAGTTGTGAACTGTTTTCACTACTGATTTAATATCTTTTTAATTTGACAACTACGTGACGGTATGGTTCTTCACCTTCACTTACTGTCTCTACGAATTTATTTCCCTGAAGTGCAGAATGGATGATTCTTCTCTCGTAAGGATTCATTGGCTCGAGAACTACAGGTTTTCTTGTTTTCTTGACCTTGTAGGCGATTCCTCTTGCCAGGTTCTCGAGAGTTTCTTTTCTGCGTCTTCTGTAATCCTCTGTATCGAGTTTTACTCTGATATAGTCGGATTTGCCTTTGTTTACAACGAGGCTTGTAAGGTACTGGAGAGAATCAAGTGTCTGTCCTCTCTTACCGATCAGGATTCCCATATCCTGGCCTTCAAAATCAACTTCCAGGCAGCCATCTGTTGTGTTGTATTTGGATGTGATCTGGACTTCTCCAAGATCCATGGATGCAAATACATCATGAAGGAAAACAGATGCTCTCTCTTCAATCTCTTTGATCTCTGCCGGATCGGTGATGATCTCGATCGGCTTGGATACTCTTACCGGTTTTTCTTTGGCCGGTTTCGGCTCCCTTACTGGTTTCTCTTTGTAAACTCTTTCTTTCGGCTGTTTCTCTCTGACCGGTTTTGCAGGTTTTTCTTCTCTCCCTGCCTCTGGCTTTGCTTCTGGTTTATTAGAAGTTCTGGCAGGTGCCTTTGGTGTCGGCTTCGGTGAAGATTTCTTCTGTTCCGGTTTCGGCTCGTCCTTGAATGCATCCAATTTGACAGAAGCTACGATTTCCTCGAGTTCCTTTTCTTCTGAATGATCCTCTACTTTGCGAGCTTTAATGATCGCAGGCTTACTTCCAATTCCGAAAAATCCGGAACTTCCTTCGCTGATTACCTGAATGTCAAGCTGATCACTGGTCACGCCCAGTTCAATACATGCTTTTGTGATTGCTTCATTTTTGGTTTTTGCTGAAAACTGCATATATTCATTCATGATAAAACCCCGACCTTCCCTCTCTATTTCTTCTTGTTTTTCTCATCAAAAGCTTTGACCATATTCGCTTTTGCGGTAATGCTGCCTACTTTTGCATGGGAAGCATTCTGGTAAGCTTCTTCTACTTTCTTCGCACGGTTTGCTTCATCAGAACCGCTCATACCTTTGTCGATCTTGTTGATATTCTTTACGCTCTGATGTGCCTGGTTTGTGATCTTCTGCGGCGGAAGTCCTTCTTTTGCACGTTTGGCTTCCATCTTCTTCATATTCTCGTTTACGAGATCATCAATATTCATCTTGTTCAGGTGACGGTTGATGAGAAGCTGCTGGATACTTCTTACTACGGCACTTGCAATCCAGTAAATACCAAGACCTACCGGGAATGTGAAACAGAAAAATGCAGACATAAGCGGCATTACTGTATTCATAGTCTTCATGGAGCTTGCCATTGCATTGTTGTCATCATTGCCCTGTGTTGCTGCCTGCGGCATAAGCTTCAGGTTGAGCATCTGTGTTGCCCAAGACAGAAGCGGGATTGCAAGAGCTGCAATGATCAGGATCAGGGATCCTGTTTTGATATAACTCAGCGGCTGGTCTGCGATGTTGAGCACACCAAAAGTCTGCATCTTCTGGATCTCGGAAGCAGTTTTGCTGATCTGATCTGAGAATCCGGAGAACTGACTGATATCCTGTAAGGATTTCCACTGGGACGGAGACAGAGCATACAGGAAATCTACGATAGAATCTGCATTATCTGTGACCTGTCTTACTCGTGTCATCTTGTTGTCTGTGATAAAGTTATTGATGATATCTGCAAATCCGTCTACTGCAAGGATCTGTGTGCAGACACCATTGAACACATTATATACACTGCTTACATAAGCAGGGATATTCTGGATTACCTGATACAGAGCATACAGGATCGGGAGCTGGATAGCGAGCTGAACACAGCTTCCTGTAGGGGATACACCGTATTTCTGATATACCGCCTGGGTTTCTTCCTGCATCTTCATCATTGAATCCTGATCTTTTTTACCCTGATATTTCTTCTGGATTTTCTGGATCTCCGGCTGCATGATCGCACTCAGCTTAGAGAATTTCTGCTGTTTGACCTGCAGAGGAGTCATAAAAAGATAGATCAGAATACTGAAAATAATAATACAAAGGCCAAGGTTCTGAATTCCAACCATATCCAGCACTTTGTAGATACCGTTCATAATCCAGCCCATCACGATTGCGACCTGGCCGATGATCGGGGTACCACTTTTAGTAGCCAAAATCATACTTTCCAATTTACTTGTTCCTCCTGGATGATCTTACGGAACATCATAATGATTGTCCCATTTACCTTTATGGTACGGGATCATATCCTCCATGAGAAAAAGGATTACACCGTAATATTCTCCATATTGCCAGTAATCCTCCCCTGAACGCACCATATTTTTCGATTGCTTCCAAACCATATTGAGAACATGTGGGAATATAA
>OLRG01000991.1_pt1 | contig 24391 bp, 24 predicted proteins | sample 1672331 | NCBI WGS metagenome assembly OLRG01 (sample SAMEA3136672, study PRJEB25190) | human gut metagenome
TGCTTGAAAATGCTGACGGTGAGACAGTTGATAAGTGGACTTCCGACGGCACAAATCACATTGTTTCAAAGCTTGGTGCAGGTGAATATGTGCTTAAAGAAATTGCCGCACCCGACGGTTATATTATTGCAACGGACATTAAGTTCAGCGTTGATGTTTACGGCAATGTTACGGTAGAAAACGTTGATTTTACGGCCGTTTCAGATAATGGCAATCCGCTTATCGCTATGGTGGACGATACCACTAAGGTTCGTATTTCAAAGCGGGACATTACAACAGTCGAAGAATTGCCGGGTGCTACTCTGCAAATTATTGACGAGAACGGAAATGTTGTTGAGGAATGGGTATCCACGGACGAGGCTCACTTCATCGAAGGCAAGCTGATCGCAGGCAAGGAGTACACGCTTCGTGAAACTATCGCTCCCGACGGTTATGAGATCGCAAACGAGATCAGTTTTACTGTCAACGAGGACGGTTCTGTGACCGAAGTCGTTATGTATGATGAGCATACGCCTGATCTTGAAACGCCTCCTACAGTCACAATAGACACTCCTAATACAGGTGTATCCGCAGACAATAGTGCTGAGCTTTATCTCGTAGCCACAGCGGTTATTATGGTTTTCGGTATGGTCATATGCAAGAAGAACGATAAGGAACAGAGAAAGGATGATGTGAAATGAGATCTAAAAAGAAATTGATCGCAGCAGCAAGTTCGGTGTGCTTTGCGGCTATGATGTCGCTAACCGCTTATGCTTCAGGCGATGTTGCGGGGGCGGTGACAAGCACTTGGACTACGGCAAGGTCGCAGGTGGTGTCGGTTGTAAACAACGTTGTGTTCCCCGTAATTGACGTAATTCTTGCGGTTTTGCTGTTTGTTAAGATAGGTCTCGCATATCTCGACTATCGAAAACACGGTCAGCTTGAATGGACGCCGATCGCTATCATTTTCGGCTGTCTGATCTTTTCTCTGACCTGTCCGCTGTACATCTGGAGCATAATCTGATAGGGGGAAAATGAATATGAAAGCAAAAGTAATGACTGCAATTTTAGCGACGATTATGCTGGTAATGACCGCCTGCGGAACGATAAGTCCACCATTGCAGTCAACATCGGAAACTACCACAACTATTGCCACAGCCGAGTCCTTACCCGATTCGGCTGCCTCTTCGGAGGCTGAAAGTACCGTCGATGAAGAACAGGTAAAATATGATACCTTTATTGCGGAGTTTTTTGACTCAAATATCAGCTTTGTGGACGTTTCTACAATCGTTACTGAAGCGATGAAAGGTTGTTCTTTTGAGAATGAGAACGACGATTCCAACGGTATTCAGAAAATATCTCTCAAAGGCAAAAACGGCGGAGGTATGATAGATGTTCTGTGTGTCGATTTAAGTCAGAGTAACCTTGATTACGACATGAAATATATCCTTGAAAATTTCGGGGATCATTACTTCAGACAGACTTCTGCTCAGATGAACGGTATCACAGAGGACGATTTTGTGTCCAATTACAGAATGACAAGCAGTGTTGTTTCAAAGGGTAAGTATCAGCGGTGCGGCTCTGTTCAGAAATCCGATGGTATGGCGACGCAGTTCGGATACACGGAAACCTACGCTGTGCTGAACGAGAACAAGCTTACCGTTGTGTCGGGTGCATATCTCAGTTCAGATATGATGGAAAGGCAGGGTTTTTCACAGCTGATGAGTAATTTTGAGGGGAATGTGAAGTACTGATTTAAAATGAAAAAAGGGCTGAGGTTGGCTCAGCCTGTCGCAAAAGTCTACCTTTTAATAAAAAAAGGTAGGCTTTTTTCGTGAAATGTGATATAATATAGTAGGGCGATAAAAATGCTAGAAAAGAAGCCAAAAGATATGAGCCAGCTGGAAATGATAAGCATAGAAGAATTTGTACCAAAGGATCATATGCTGAGGAAGATAAACAAAGCAGTGGATTTTGATAAGATCTATGATTTTGTCGAGGAGTTGTATTGCCTTGACAATGGCAGACCAGGAGTGGATCCTGTTGTGTTGTTTAAAATGGTATTGATACAGCATTTGTATGGTATACCATCTCTACGCAAAACAGCGGAAGAGGTAAAAATGAACATAGCTTATCGTTGGTTCTGCGGCTATCTTTTTAACGAGCAGACACCTCATTTTTCAACACTGAGCAGAAATTTTAAACATCGTTTTAATGAAGAAGTAGTTGAGAAGATATTTTTCTGGATACTGTCAGAGATAAATGGAGCAGGCTATCTTTCACCCGAAGCGGTATTCATTGACGGAACTCATATCAAGGCAAATGCCAATTTGAAAAAAGCAGTAAAGAAAGCTGTCCCCGACGCTGCAAAGGTCTATGAAGAACAGCTTCTAAAGGAGATAAATGAGGATCGAGAAAACCATGGCAAAAAGCCTTTTGACAGCTATAAGAAACCAAAAGAAAAAGAAATAATGACTTCGACCACAGACCCGGAGTGCGGAGTTTTCCACAAAGGAGAACACAAAAAGTGCTTTGCATATACAGCACAAACTGCTTGTGATAAGCACGGTTACATAATGGACGTGACATTAAATCCAGGGAATGTGCATGACAGCGTGGCGTTTAACGGCCTTTATGACAGACTTAAAGTAAATTTTCAGGAGATGCTATATGCTGTACTGGACTCAGGCTACAAGATCCCTTGGGTAGCAAAAAGATTGCTTGATGATGGCAGGATACCTGTGCTTCCTTACAAACGTCCAATAGGTAAAAAAGACTTTTTTAGACCATATGAATACGTTCTTGATGAGTATTATGACTGTGTGATATGTCCAAATAATCAGGTTTTAAACTATGCAACAACTGATCGTGAGGGATACCGAGAATACAAAAGCAAAGGATACATCTGCAAAAATTGTCCAGATAAAAGTAAATGTACAGAAAATGCCAAAGGTGAAAAGACCGTAACCAAGCATATATGGCTTGATTATATGGAACAAGTCGAGGATATACGGCATACGATCGGCATGAAAAAGCTGTATGACAAACGAAAAGAAACAATCGAAAGGGTGTTTGCAGACGCAAAAGAAAAGCACTCTATGAGATTTACATATTTCAGAGGCCTTTCCCAGGTAAGCAAGTGGGTCAGGCTTAAATTTGCTGCCATGAATTTAAAAAAGTATGCGGTACACCTCTGGGATAGAGGTGTTCATACGCTTATATATATCTTTTTTGATAAATATTGGTTAATAGCAGCATAACAAAACCCCATATCCAGCTCGGATATGGGGTTTTGATACAGACTGACGGCTGAGGTTGGCTCAGCCCTTTGGTTTTGGGGAGTATAAATCAGAATTTATATATTAAATACTTCTTTTGCGTATGATGTCCACCCACCATGTGTAATCATTACGCAAACTACAGCAAGTGTTATATACAATACGATAGGGATAAGCAGATATGCCTTGCCTTTACTCAATGTTTTCCGAAATACATAGATATTTGAGGGAAATGATAAAGCAAGCCAAATCAGTAGCTCAATACAGCCAAGCATAATAGAAACATCTTTCTCCGAGCCTAAATCATAGCTATAGCCTTTTGAATGTCCAGTTATATCAAGAAAAATCCAGCCGAAACATATTGGAAATGAAAATGCAATAAAACTCGTCCAGAGAAAATTCAGACAATAGATAATTTTACTTTTCATGGCTATCTCCTACAAATTTCGATTTATGTTATTATCCATTATACCACACCAACCTCGAAAAATCAACCCTAGTAAACAGAAAGCAGGTGATAAAGTGCCATATATCCCTTTTACAGACGAACAAAAAGTCCTTGCCAACAGCGTGAACCTTGAAGAGTTTTTGCGAATGCGAGGTGAAAAATTAGACCGTGCCGGCATAGAGCATAAGCTCATTTACTGTGACAGCTCCGGCAGGCACGACAGCATAACGCTTCGTGGCTCGACATGGTTTGACCATAAAAATCAGGTTGGCGGCGGAGCGATAAAATTCATGCAGGAATTTTATGATATGGACTTTCAGACGGCGGTGCAGGAGCTGTTAGGACGGACGGTCACTCCGTTGTCCCACAGTCCTCCGAAAGCTATAGCAAAGGAAGAAAAGAAAGAATTCAAGCTGCCCGAGGCAAACGCAAATATGCACAGAGTGTATGCTTACCTCATAAAACAGCGGTTTATCGCACCGGATATTATATCGTATTTCGCAAAACAGCACACGCTTTATGAGGACAAGGAACACCATAATGCGGTGTTCGTAGGCGTTGACGAAAACGGCGTTCCAAGGCAGGCAAGCAAGCGTTCAACAAATTCTTACGGCAATAGTTTCAGGATCACTTGTCAAGGTTCTGACACAAGATACAGCTTTGCACATTTCGGAGAGGATGAACGACTTTATGTATTTGAAGCTCCCATTGATATGCTGAGCTTTCTGACGCTGTATCCGAAAGAATGGCAGAAACACAGCTACATCGCTATGAACGGAGTTTATGAAAATGCTGTTTTGACGGCTTTAAAGAACCATATTAACCTGTCAGAAGTCATTCTTTGCGTTGATAATGACGAAGGAGGGATCGAGGCCGTTGACCGTCTAAGGGATATTCTAAATGAGAACGGATATTCAAACGTCAAACGCCTTGCAGCGCCGTACAAAGATTGGAACGAGGTGCTAAAAGCGAAGAATGGTGCTCCTGCTCTGCCTGCTGTTCCTCACAAGCGGAAGGAAGAATATCTGAAAGAAGTAAGCGAACTGGGGTATTTAAAATGCCGTCCCGATAAGCTGACCTCGCAGATTTATGCCACATTTAAGAACGGGCAATACAAGTATCTTGCCGAGTATGCTTTGGCTGGCTCGGCATTTTTCATGCCCAAAAGTGAGCGAATTAACAGCGAATGTAAAGCATTTGAAAGGCTCCAACACAAACTCAAGGGTAGTTACAAGCCTTACATCGACAAGGGCAAAAAGGCGCAGAAACAAAGGAATTTGCAGGATTGTGTGCAGGAGGTTTTGCACGATCTGAAACAGACTGCCCGTACCCGTGAGCAATCGGTAAATACGGCGAAATTGCTGTACCGGCTTGCGGACAATGCCGTCAGATTATCGGTTGAGAAAACTTTAAGCGTTTCCATTCAGGAGCAGAATGAGGATATTGATATTGTTCCCGAACCCGAACCTTGTATGGAATTCAGCTGATCAAGTTTTTGGGTTTTGTAAAGCAAAATAGAGGACTTAGTCCTCTAAAAAAAAACTTGTAGCAATAGCAGTTTGCGGCTATTGCTATACCCTCTGCCTCACGGTGCAATACCTTGAAGATAACAAACTAACTGTTCTTTTAAATACAGAAGAAAGCATATTTCTATGGATAGGAAGTGAAATTTTGAGTGAAAAACAAATGATTTTAATAGGTTTGCTTGTCATAGCTTTCATTGCCTTTTTAGTGGTAGTAAATCTGCTTGACAACAAGTCGCTTAACGGAATAAAGGCAAAAAAAGTCGGCAATGGACAGCACGGAACTGCGAGGTGGGCGACAAAAGCTGAGATAAAGCGTACTTTTATCCCTCTGCCATTCGAGCCGGAGATGTGGAGAAAAGGTCAGAACCTGCCGACTGTTCAAGGTACAGTGGTAGGGTGTCGAACGCACGGTAAAAAGACTGTGGCTATTGTAGATGACGGCGACGTCCATACTCTTATGATAGGAGCGGCAGGAGTCGGCAAGACTGCATACTTTTTGTATCCGAACATAGAGCTTGCCTGTGCTTCGGGAATGTCATTTATCTCAACTGATACAAAAGGCGATGTTGCACGAAACTACGGAACTATCGCCAAAAAGTATTACGGCTACAATGTTTCTGTGCTAGACTTGAGAAATCCTACTCGTTCAGACGAAAACAATATCCTGCATCTTGTAAACAAGTATATGGATATTTATCTGTCTGATAAAAACGACCTTTCGGCAAAGGCAAAAGCGGAAAAGTATGCAAAGATAACAGCAAAGACAATTATCAATATCGGCGGAGGTGACAGTTCAAACTACGGTCAGAACGCATTTTTCTACGACGCAGCGGAAGGCTTGCTTGCCTCTGTTATCCTGCTTTTGGCGGAGTTTGGCAACAAAAACGAACGCCATATTGTGTCGGTTTTCAAGCTGATACAGGACTTGCTCGCTAAGTATCAGCCCGACCCGAAAGCAAAACCTAAAATGTATTTTTCAAAGCTTATGGACAAACTTCCAAGCGAACACAAAGCAAAATGGCTTGCAGGAGCGGCTCTGAATGCGTCTGACCAGTCTATGCTGTCGGTAATGTCGACTGCACTTTCAAGGCTCAACAGTTTTCTTGATTCTGAACTTGAACAAATGCTGTGCTTTGGAACGGCGATAGACGCCGAGAAGTTCTGCAATGAAAAGTCTGCTATCTTTATCGTTCTTCCCGAAGAAGATACAAGCAAGTACTTTATGGTCAGCCTGCTTATCCAACAGCTATATCGTGAGATTCTGGTCATAGCCGATGAACACGGCGGCGCACTTCCGAACCGTGTGATGTTCTACCTTGACGAGTTCGGAACATTCCCTAAGATCGACGGTGCAGAGGCAATGTTCTCGGCGGGCAGAAGCCGAAAAATATCTATAATTGCGATAATACAATCCTTTGCGCAGCTTGAACAGAACTACGGCAAACAAGGCATGGAGATAATCACGGACAACACTCAGCTGACCGTTTTCGGCGGTTTCGCACCTAACAGTCAAAGTGCGGAAGTCCTTTCAAAATCTCTCGGCGAGCAGACAGTATTAAGCGGTTCTATATCAAACGGCAGGGACAGATCTCAGTCATTGCAGATGATAGGCAGACCGCTTATGACTGTGGACGAGCTGAAATCTATGCCGAAAGGACAGTTTATCGTTATGAAAACAGGAACACACCCGATGATAAGCAAGTTAAAACTGTTCTTCAAATGGGGTATCAAGTTTGAAGATGAATACAAACTTCCCGATAAGACAGCCCGTGCCGTTTCATACAAAGAGCGTGACGAACTGATAAAAGACGTTGAAGTGAAATATCCGCAGAAGAAAAAAGAAATCACGTTAGAATATGAGGAGCTGACGGCAAAGAAAAAGACAACTGTTAAAACGTAAAAGGAGCTGATGCATATTGATATTTCCAAGAAGGATCTACGACTTAGGACTAAGCCACAAGGCGGTGGCTGTGTACTGTTATTTGGCAAACCGTGCGGACAAAAACGGAGAATGTTTTCCCTCTGTACGAAGAATAGCAGAAGATCTGAGCATACACAAAAGCACGGTATATCGTGCTTTTACGGAACTTGAAAACCGTGGATTGTTAGAACGGATACCTCGCTATCATATCCAAGGCGGACGCCGCAGCTCGCTGTACAAGATAAAGGGCGAGATAACAAAGGCAGGATGTGGTGCGGATGTTTGAATGGATCTCAGACGCCATTGACTGGATAAGCGACGGTATTTCATCGCTCTGGGACAACACAGTTGGTGCTGCCGCCGATGCGATAAGCGACGCTATTTGGGATATTATGTTTGAATGGATATTCAATAAGGTGTATGGTCTGATAGCGGAATTATTCACATTTATTAACGAGACTGCAACGGATATTTTCGCTTTGTCCTGGGTACAGGTGTTCGTTGGACTGTTTGGCAGTTTTGCGTGGATGCTTTTTGTCTGCGGGCTTGTTGTAGCTGTGTTCGATACGGCCGTCGCTTATGAATCGGGGCAGGCGAACATCAAGAACACCTTCATAAATGTACTGAAAGGCTTTATTCGTTCTGCGTCAATATGCAGGGTACGTTTGCAACAGAACTGCTTGGGAATTTCATATCCGGAACAAGCGACACGATGGCGGACACCGGACTTGCGGTCATATTTGCTCTTGCCTCAGATATTTCGCTGTTCAGTCTCTTTTTTATGATCTTATTCGGTTACTGCACGGTGAAAGTTGTGTTTGCAAACATCAAGCGAGGCGGCATAATGCTTTGCCAGATAGCTGTCGGGAGCTTGTATATGTTCGGAGTTCCGAGGGGCTACACCGACGGATTTTACGGCTGGTGCAAGCAGGTCATAGCAACCTGCCTGACAGCTTTTTTGCAGACAACGATATTGTATATCGGTCTTCTGACTTACACTCAGCACCCATTGCTTGCTGTGGGGATATGCCTGTCGGCAAACGAAGTGCCGAGAATAGCTCAGATGTACGGGCTTGATACCAGCGTTAGAGTCAATATGATGAGTGTTAGTCATACTGTTTCTATGGGGGCTAAGGCTGTCGGTTTGATTAAGGGGAAAGCGTAAATAAATATTGGTTTGACAGACAGTGAGGTTTGTGATATACTTTTATTAGTTTACTTTTTAAAATTGAGCGACAAATCGGAATTTAACGCACATCTAAAAAACGAGAATTCACAGAAACGTAGCCATAAAATGGTGATGAAAGGACGTATGACTTATGAGTAAAAAAGTATTTGTTTTGGTACACGATTACTGGCATCACGATGATTCCATCAAGCCTATGATGGACTATCTTTTTAACGCAGATTATGAAGTAACATTCACAAAGAAGCCAAATGATTATTTCAACGGGCAGTTTGATTTGTTTTTGTCTTTCAAAGATCCTATTGAAAATGATCAGATTCCTACTCCAATCTGGTGTGATGAAAAATGGACGGAGAAATTTCTGAATGATGTTCAGAATGGTATGGGAACGATTATGCTTCACGCATCACTTACTGATTACACAGAAAATCACGCAATCCTCACAAATGTTGTAAGAAGTAACTTTATCACTCATCCCGAACAATGTCCGCTTACTGTAAAACCGATAGCAGAACATCCGATTATTGAAGGCATTGGCAAATTCACATTCCCTGATTTTGACGAACATTATGTAATGAAAATGATTCCGAATGCTGATACAACGATTCTTGCAGAAACCGTTTCAAAGAACGGCGTTCAGCCTGCTGTATGGATTCACACCTATGGCAAGGGAAAAATCTGCTGTATCGTTCCTGCACACACTACCCAAAATCTGACCTGTGAACCATTTGTCAAACTTGTAAAGAATGCTATTGATTGGGTTTTATAGCATTAATAGAGCGTCAAATTACAGTTTGTCGAACAGTTACAACAAAATATTATTGAGCACAGTCAAGCAAAAGCTTGGCTGTTTTTTTATGTGAAAAAATGGAGTGTGAAAAAATTGAAAACCTACATCTACCCCGAAAACCTGAGAGCCAACGTAAAGCTGTGGTTCTGGAATGTTCGTGATTTTATCATAATCTGCGGCGGAATAATTCTGTCGGTCGTGGTTTTGGTAAACCTGTGGAATGTCCTGCCTTTTGCGGCGACCGCCTGCTTTGCGTTTCTCTCGCTTCGGGTTGACGAAACGGCGATTATGGACTATATTTTTAATGCTGCGAAGTTCTTTCTGACATCGCAGCAATTGTATTTTTGGAGGGAAAATTAAATGACAAAGAACAAAAACAGCGTTCAGGGTCTTATCGGCTTTGAACGTTTTTCACGTTTCGGAGTGAAAACCGACAAAGCCGAAATAGCATTTTTCAGCGTAGAACCCACCAATATTTCAGTGCTTTCAGCGGCTAATATTGACGTGAAGATACATCATCTGATGATGCTGTTAAGCACCATACCCGACCTTGAAATTCTTGCTCTGGATTCCTGTGAGTGTTTCGATACCAACAAGGTGTACGTCAAAAAGCGTTTGCAGACCGAGCAGAACGAAGATGTGCGAAAACTTTTGCAGGCGGACTATGATTTTCTTGACGAGATTCAGGTAGAGATGTCCTCGGCAAGACAGTTTATTTTTGCGGTGCGGTTCAGGCGTGAAAAAGACGAGCAGATTTTTAACATCATCAATCGAGTGGATAAGGCTATCTCAGAACACGGATTTGCGGCAAAACGAATGGGCAAGTCTGACATCAAACGTATGCTTGCACTGTACTTCGGGACAAGCATATCGGGTGAGGATATCCCCGATATTGAGGGAGAAACCGAATTTGATTTGGAGGAATTGCATGAGAATTAATTTACGAAAAAAGAAAAATCTGACGGACGAACAGCTTGAAATTATCAGCACAAAGGACTTTTTTGACCGCACTGTTCCGGGAATAATCAAGTTTTACACTGACCACTATATCTGCGGAAACTTCTATAAGTCCTGCTGGGCGGTTACGGAATATCCGACAAGTACAGAAGAAACTGCTATACTCGCCCACCTTGCCGACAGAAACGGAGTAACGCTTCGCATTTACAACCGCCTTGTGACAAGCATGGAACAGAGGAAAATTGTTCAGCAGGCAATGCGGAAAAATCATATGATGACCACCACAAACGATGTAAACGAGAGCATCAAGGCTCAGGATAATATCAACGATGTTGTAGAACTTTTGAGTGAACTTCGCCGCAATAAAGAACCTCTTCTGCATACGGCTGTGTTTATTGAATTAAAAGCAAGCTCGGAAGATAAATTAAAGGAACTGCAAGCCGATATTTCGATGGAATTAACACGCTCAAAGATATCTGTGGACAGGCTTTTGCTCCGTCAGAAAGAGGGCTTTTTATCGGTTTTGCCGACGGGCAATAATGTGTTCGCAAGTCAGTTTGAACGTGTTCTTCCTGCAAGCTCTGTGGCTAATCTCTACCCTCTAAATTACTCAGGAAAGACCGATGAAAACGGCTTCTATATCGGCAGAGATAAGTATGGCAGCAACGTGCTTGTTGACTTTGACAAGCGTACCGAGGACAAGACAAACAGCAATATACTCATTCTCGGCAACAGCGGTCAAGGAAAGTCGTACCTGATGAAATTACTGCTGTGCAATCAGCGTGAGGCTGGCAAATCTATCCTCTGCCTCGATCCCGAAGCCGAGTACCATGACCTTTGTTCCAACCTCGGCGGAACCTACATTGACATGATGTCAGGTGAGTTTATGATAAATCCCTTAGAACCGAAAGCTTGGTCAGACGGAGAAAAATCCACAGACGATAGTCCGGAAACATTCAGAAAAGTCACAAGATTATCGCAGCATATATCCTACCTCAAGGATTTTTTCAGAGCCTACAAGGACTTCACCGACGCTGAAATTGACACCATAGAGATCATGCTTATGAAGCTGTACGCAAGATTTGGAATTGATGATTTTACCGATTTCAATACGCTTAATAGTGATGACTATCCCGTGATGTCAGACCTCTACGAACTTATTGAAAAGGAATTCATGGCGTTTGATAACGAGAAAAAGCACCTATACACCGAAGAAATGTTACAGAATATCTGTCTCGGACTGCACTCCATGTGTAAGGGTGCGGAATCAAAATATTTCAACGGTCACACCAACATAGGTGACGGAGAGTTTATCTGCTTCGGAGTGAAAGGTCTTATGGACACTAACAAGCGGCTCAAGGATACGCTGTTGTTTAATATCCTGTCGTATATGTCCAATCAACTTTTAGGCAAGGGAAATACAGTTGCGGCTATTGACGAGCTGTATTTGTTTCTTACAAACATGACGGCGATAGAATATATCCGCAACGGCATGAAGCGTGTACGTAAAAGGGAGTCCTCGTTTATTCTGGCAAGTCAGAACATTGAGGACTTTCTGCTGCCTGAAATTAAGGAGTTTACCAAGCCGCTGTTCAGTATCCCGTCGCATCATTTTCTGTTCAATCCGGGCAACATTTCGCCGACTGCATTCATCGACACCTTGCAGTTAGAAGGATCGGAGTACAGCCTTATCAAGTATCCCGAACGAGGTACTTGCCTTTACAGGTGCGGCAATGAAAGATATCTTTTGCAGGTCATTGCTCCTGCCTACAAGGCTGCGTTGTTTGGTTCGGCGGGAGGAAGATAAAACTGTTCGCAGCAGGTGTGAAATTTGAGTTTGACTACAATAGGAGGTCGATAAAATTGCAGAAGAAAAAATACGGCATATGGAAAACACGTTATGCTGAGAACAGCAGAAATATATTTGAGGATTGGGTTCGTCATAACGGCGAGCCCATTTTGTTTGCAACGGAGCGTGGTGCACTTGAATATATGCACGGCATAGAAATGAAAACGCAGGGTGCATTTACTGAATTTGAAGTTAGTGAGGTGATCTGATGTCGTCAGCAGTTGCGGTGGCTGTGAAAAAGATAGCCGTATATGTTCTCGGAGATGAAAACAAGCGTGGCAAGCTGTTTGTGGCAGTCGGCAGTATCATCGCCGGCTTTCTGGGGCTTATGTTCCTGCCTATTGCTGTGATCTCAAGTATTGGAAGTATGAATATTGAACAGCCTGACATAGACAAAAGTCTGTTTACGGAGTCGGCTTTGTTTGAGAGTCTGGACAGCGAACAGCAGGCGGAGATAACAGATATTCAAAATCAAGGGCAAGCCATAGAGGATGCTATGACAAATGCAGGAGTGAGGGATCAGACGATCAAGGCTCAGCTGATATATATGTCATACTTTGATGAAGTACAGAATTTCTATGCCGAATCATATGCTGATCTGTTTGCTAATTCTACGAATGACAGCGATCTGATTGCGGCAATAAACTCGACTTATGGGTTGGATATTGACTATGATGAGTTTGTCCGCACATACACTTTTGTAATGAACAGCACCATAAATGCGTTTATGTTTTCTGATACAAGCACGAAAAACTGTGCTGATCTTGCGGCTTGGGCTGATAATGCTTACGTCTCAGGCTGGGGATATATGAACGGTTATATCGGTGAAAGGAATGAAACAGACAGGATACGCTATGCGGATAACGCAGGGCTTGTGCTGGGGTATTTAAACTACGATCCTATGGAAAAGGTGTTTAATTCTGCTTACAGCACATTGGTTTATACCGAACAAGGCGGTATAGATACTATGCCTGAAGTTGTCGGGATAGGGGTGTTTGACGGAAGTCAGCACGGAATTTATATTGGGAACGGAGAGGTGATTTTCTCCTCTGCCGATTGCGGTTATGTCACAAAAGAGCCTGTTTCAAATGGCAGCTGGACAAGCTGGTGCACCTATGAGGGGATAGAATATCCTCAGGAGGTGGAGGACGCTATTGAAAGTTTGAGCGGTGAAAGTTCATCAGAATAACAGATTGGAGGTTGATAGAATGAAAAGATCAGTTACGGTAAATGTAAACGAAGAAAAGCTCTCGGCTATTGAAATGTACCTTGAGCAGAAAAGTACAACTCTTGCAGCAGAGCTTGACAAGTACATTGAACAGCTCTACAGCAAAGTAGTGCCGCAGAATGTGAGAGATTTTATTGATATGATGTCGGACAGAAAGCCTGCGAGAAAGCAGAAGATCACTGCTCCTGCCGAAACGGAAAAGCTGTCCGAGCAGTAATTCGCCACCGTTCGCAGTGTGTGCCCTCGTGTGGCGTTTTCAGAGCATGAGTGGGGTAACTTTACCCTAAAGGCAGCTGGGGCGAATTTGGGGCGTTTTGTTGCAAAGTTTGAGAATGGCAGGGATCAGATGATTTCGGGTGGGTTTGAGGGAAAATATTTTATTGCTGGTTAAAGTTTTGGCGTCAAAGCCGCCAAAACATTCACATCGGACGAGCAAAGCTCGCCGATTTTGCGAGTTTTTACAAGTCCTGATAGAATGGAGTCAAAAAAGGAGGTTTGCGAAAATCATGGAGTCAAAAGTACAAAAATTAAAGAAAAACACCGATATTACAGATGAAAACGATGGTGTCACAGCAGAAAAAATCAAGTTTCCGTTGTATGTTTTTCCCGAGACAATGAAAACGGTCGATATCTTATACAAGTCGGATAACTGCTCTTCTCGCACGGAATTTATGGAAAAGGCAATCAGATTTTACTGCGGTTATCTTTTACAGAATAAACCGGAGCTTGTGGATTATCTTGCTCCGCAGCTTGCAACGCTCACGGAGGGAATTGTAAAAGGCACGGAACAGAGGCTGTCCCGTGCCATGTTTAAAATTGCAGTGGAGCTTGGCGCGATTACACATATGCTTGCGGCTGTGCATGACATTGACGATGATACGATGATAAAACTTCGGGCTATGTGTACGGACGAAGTCAGAAGGATCAATGGTATCATTAATTTTGAGAAGGCCGTTAGGTATCAGCGATTAGATTAAATCAAATTAAAACGGGGGTGATATGTCGTGGCTTTATCTCAAATTATCGTCACAAGCCGCTATCTGAAAAGCGGTACACAGAAAAGTAAAAACAAACGCAGAAACTACACAAAGTACATTGCAACCCGTGAAACAGTTGAAGTTCGTGAACAAAACACTATTAACAGAAATAATAACGCTACAAAAAATCAAAAACAACTTTTAAATGATTTGCTTTTGGACTTTCCCGAAGCAAAAAGATATTTGGAGTATGAGGACTACACTGCTAACCCTACCGTAGAAAACGTTTCGGAACTAATCAGTACGGTAATTGAGCGCAACGCAGACATCATCGGAAACCGGCAGAATTTTGTCGGTTACATGGCAATGCGCCCGGGAGTTCAGAAAAGAGGTTCGCACGGTTTGTTCAACGAAAGTGACAAGCCTATTGTTCTTGACAGAGCTGCAAACGAGATAGCAAATCACAAAGGCAGTGTGTGGTCGCACGTCGTTTCACTCCGCCGTGAGGACGCAATTCGTCTCGGATATGATAATTCGGAAATGTGGCGAGAACTTGTGAAAAGGCATATTTCTGATATTGCAAAAGCACAGCGTATACCGCTATGCAATCTGAAATGGTATGCTGCTTTTCACGACACTACTCATCATCCGCATATTCATCTGCTTGTCTATTCGACAAATCCAAAGCAGGGATTTTTAACTACTAAGGGTATAGATCAGATACGTTCAGCTTTTGCAAACGACATATTCCATGACGATTTGCAGTCAATCTATCAGGAGCAGACGTTAAACCGTGACGAATTGAAAGCTGTATCCAAAACAGAGTTTGAAAGTATCGTTAGAAAAATTCAGCAAGGCGGTTTTGATAATTCGCAGCTTGAAAATTTTATCTACAAACTACATTCTCAGCTACAAAAAGTTAAAGGCAAAAATGTGTATGGCTATCTTCCGCCGGAGGTCAAGGAAACGGTAAACAATATATTTTTGAAGCTTGCAAAAGATGAAAATATACAACAGCTCTATGAAAAGTGGTGTGACTTGGAGCGGTTGAAGTGCAAGACCTATACGCAAAAGGAAAAAGAACTGCCTGCGCTTACCGACAATAAGGTTTTTCAGCCTGTGCGGAATATGATAATCAGGACTGTGCTTGATATGGATAGCCCTATGGTCGATGTAGTGGTTCAAGACCCTGAACTGATAGTGCCTAATATCTATGATTCTGATGTTGAGATATATACGTCGATTGATGGTAAGACACACTTTGGAAACGCTATGATTGCAAATACGGTGATTGGTCTGTTTGTTAATCTTAGCAGGTGTATTGAAGAGGACTATGTGCAGAAGTATAAGCCGGTTAAGCAGATGGTTGACAGGAAGCTAAGGCAAATGATTCTAAAGAAAAAGCAGGAGTTGGGCGTAAAAGATGAGAATAATATTACAATGCAATAGAAAACGGCGGATTCGTGCTTCATAGCATCCGGATCCGCCGTTTTTGTTTCGCAAATTCTGTACATTTGCGAAAGGATTTTAAGAGTAATTTTGGTCTTGAAATTGATAGATTTGATGAAAAGTTAATCACATTATATCACACCAAAATCCATTTGTAAAGACATTATTTTAAAAATTGAAGAAAAAATCTAAAAAAATCAGGCTGACAAAGATTTTCAGCCGTCAGTTTTTTAGTATGAGGAGGATGAAAAAATGAGGAACGCACTTAATATTTACAAGAGAAAGGACGGTCGCTTTGAGGGTCGTATTCCTTTTGGTCGTAACGACAATGGAAGCTTAAAGTATAGGTATTTTTATTCAAAAGACCTTGCTGAATTAAAAGATAAAATGCTCTCGGCTTATACCTCAATAGAAAAATACAATACTATATCATGCGCTAAAACTCTTTCGGAAATTTGTGCAGAATGGCTTTCTTGTGCGAAGCTTCGTGTAAAGCGTTCAAGCTACTGCTGCTATGAAAGGAATATAAATAAACATATACTTCCGTACTTCAAGAAAACAAAATACAGCGAGCTTAATTCGGTCAAGATCAACGCTTTTATCGAGTATCTTTTGAAAAACGGAAAATCCAATGGCAAGGGAGGCTTGTCGTCTAAAACGATTCGTGATAATATTGTTTTGCTTCGTTCCGTCGCAAAGTATGCCGAAAGCGAATACGGATACAAAAATCCTATGAGAAATGTTATCATGCCAAAGGAGAATACAAAAGCTGCAATGGTTTTTAATAGAGATGAACGCAGCAGCCTTCAATCATATCTTATGAACGACTTGAACAAAACAAATGTCGGAATACTGCTTGCTATGTACACGGGAATGCGTATTGGCGAGCTTTGTGCTGTCACGGCGGAAGATATTGATATTCAAAATGGCGTAATCTTCATCACTAAGACTGTTCAACGTGTTTCGGATACTACCGGCAGCAGCAAAACAAAAGTAATTGTCGGCTTACCAAAAAGCAGAAGCTCCGAGAGAGCAATTCCTATTCCGAACTTTCTGATAAATATTTTAAAGAACACCCCATGCAATAATGGTTATTTGCTGACCGGAACATCAAAGCCTGTCGAGCCAAGAACTATGCAGAACAGATTCAAATCAGTATTGAAGCAGTGCGGTGTGCGAGAAGCGAATTTTCATTTACTGCGTCACACATATGCCACGGTTTGCATAGAGAATGGTTTTGATGCGAAGACGGTAAGCGAGTTACTGGGACATTCAAGCGTTCAGATTACGCTTAATCGCTATATGCACTCCGATATTGAAATAAAGAAGCGCTGCGTTGAAAACTTAAACCTTGTTTCATAAAAAAAGTATTAAGCCGTCATATTTCCTGCCGCAATAACCTGAAAGCCTTTATTTTTCCTGTATTTTCAAGCGCTTTGCTTAAATGTACAGAATTTGCGAAAGTTTTTGCTGCCTATATTAATATATTATACCATAGTTTTAACAGATTATGTATTGATTTTACGTAAAATAATTGGTATAATGTCAATTAAGGCAGGTGAGCTTTATGATAAAAATAGCAATAGTTGATGATGAAAAATATGTGTGTGAACATTTGAAACAATTATTGATAGAATATCAGTTCAAATACAATTTGGATTTTAAAGTTGATATATTTTTATCATGCGAAGATTTATTTGAAAGAGTTCAATCTTCAGTGAACTATCATTTAATCTTTTTGGATATTGAATTTCCCAATATGAATGGTGTAAATCTTAGCAAAAAAATCAGATTGGGAATGGGAGATATAAGAACTCAGATAATTTTTATCTCGGCTAAAGATTCATACGCAATGGAGTTGTTTTCTGTTCAGCCTTTTGATTTCATCGTTAAACCCGTAAAGAAAGAACGATTATATCCGTGCATTTCTAAATTCATTAAATATTATGCCAATAGCAGTATGTTTTTTACATATACATTGGAAAATATGAAACATAAAATAGCTATCAGCGAGATCATTTATATACAAAGCGAAAGAAAAAAGCTGAAACTAATTACGTCAAACGGTGTTATAATATGTTATCATAAATTTAGTGACGCTGTAACCAATGAAATGAAGAATGATATGGTTGTCGTAAAACGTGGCTTGGCGGTTAATATTAATCATATCGTTGATACCGATTTTGAAACTGTTGTATTATCAAACGGAACAAAGCTAAAGATCAGCGACGGATATCGTAATAGTGTAATGGATGTCTTATCTGATAAGATTGGAGGAGCGTAAATGCAGCCAATAGTGTATTTAATTTCTAATGCGGTACATATGTATGCGGTATATATACTTTTTACTGCGGTTTTGGGTAAGAGCAAGCTGCCTAAATATGCGGAGCTCTTGACGTATTATGTTTACTATCTGATAAACTGCGGCGTGTACCTTTTTATGGATAGCATGATGCTGAATTTGATCAGTAATATATTGCCTATGTTTATGATAATGCTGCAATACCGAAAACCGATACAAACGTATATATTTCTTACAATTGGCGTTTGCGCAGTAGGTATGATTTTGGATTGGATGTTATTTTGCATATTCCCGGAATCAATGCTATTAAAATCAAACACGCATCAAAGTATTTCATTTCTTGGATTAGTTTTTTTGTTCAGACATTATTTCAACAGAAAAGAGAAGGTTATCGTTAATTCCGGGTATGTGATCTTTCTTATAATAATCTCTATTGGTACAATCGTTATTGCAGAGCTCTCAGGACCAGAATTCAATGTCAGATGTTTTATTATTTCGTTGATACTGCTTGTTATAAATTTCTTGAATTTTTATTTATACGATAGATACATAGAGAATATGCAGTTTCAGATTATGTTTAATGAAATTGCATCGTCAAATAAAGCATATCAGAATCAGCTGATTATAATGAATGAATCACAAAAGCAGATACGCTTATTGAAGCATGATATGAAAAACCATTTGCTGAAATTGAAATATGATTTAGTAAACGACAATTGTCAAAAAGCTGTAAATTACATCGACGAAATGAGCGAAAAAATCACAGCGGAAAAAGAGTTTGTAAGCACGGGGAATGTTGATTTTGATTGTTTACTGAATTATAAATTGGCGATAGCTCAGGAATATGGAGTGGACTTTTCTTGTAACGTTGTTTTACCTGAAGAGTTGCAGGTCGATTCATTTGATTTAACAGTAATTCTTGGAAACCTGCTTGACAATGCGTTAAACGCATTAAAACAAGCTGAGAAAAAGATACTTGAGATAGATATTAATTATTCCATAGGAATGATAGTTATTAAAATCGAGAATACATTTTCCGGTATGAATAATACATATGATAATCCCGGAGAACATGGATACGGATTAATAAGTGTTCAGACTTCATTGGAAAAGTATAACGGGAAACTTCAGAATGATATTATTGATAATAAGTATATTGCAAAAGCTATTTTATATAATATAAAACAAAAAGAAAAGTGAACTTTAGCAGTGCCAAAATCGGCGCTGCTTTTTTGTACCCAAAAATACTATGGTTCGTACCATAGTTTGACTTATATCGACATTTTTATGCTATGTTAATAATGTGAATATCACAATAGTTTTAAAAGGGAGTGTTATTATGAAGTCTTTTATGCTCAAGTTTTTCAAGAAGTATGGCGGTATGTTTGCTGCATTGGCATTGACAATCACAGCTGTTAACGTTAACAGTGCTTGTTTTTGGATAGCTAATCAGCCAAAACTTCCTGCTGATGCAAAGAGCCTTCGCAAATTTTAATGTTTGCTAAGCTTGCAGAGTATCTCACTCAACAGCTTGAAAATGAAAACGTTATTTCGTCCGATAAAAGGGAATTGTATAGATACGGTTTTCAAAATGGTATGATATTGACGCTCAATTTTATCACGTCGATACTGATTGGTGTGATTTTCGGAAAAGCTTTGGAAAGCATTATTCTTTTGGCGGCGTATATTCCGTTGAGAAGTTATGCAGGCGGTCATCATTCAAGTTCATCAGAAAAATGTTACATAGTATCATCGCTGATTATGATAATTTGGATGTGTCTGTTAAAATTCCAAATTCTTTCGACAAGCTGTTGTGTGATAATGCTCGTTATTGGAAGTTGTGTTTGCTTTGTTTTTTCTCCAGTTGCAGGAGAAAATAAGCCTTTGGACGAGTTAGAATGCAAGATGTACAGAAGAAAATCACTGCTCATTTTATTGGTTGAGATCATTATATGGATAATTTTCACTTGTGTCGCTAAGATAGAAAGTGAAGTTATTCCTATTATTATATTTACAGAAGCATTAATGCTTCTGTTGGGAAAAATCAAAAATATAAGGTATAAGAAGGTTAATTAAAAAATATATATTTGAAGTAAAAGTGAGGAAAATGTATGAAAGCAAACAAGAAATTGCGTATTGGAGTAATTGCCGTATCGATAGCCGCAGTAACTGCTGTTACAGTAGTTACTGCGGCTATTTATGATGTTCGGAGGTTAAATGATAATCCGTGGGAGCATACCTTGCTTGCAGCGGATGATAACGGCCATATAAATGCCCAAGGCGGCAGTTTATCTATTGACGGAGACGTTCGCTCTAATGGAAACGTTTCATTGAATGACGATAAAATTACCGTTTCAGGCTATGTCGCAGCGAATAAGACTATAATTAGCAATTCGGATGATGTTTACTTTGGCAGTAAATATGATAATTCGGAGAAAATTACTGTTCCAAATGTTTGGAACAATGTTTATACAATTGCACAGAGTATCGAAGCAGATAAAAATGAATCGAAGAGTTTTACTGATAATTTTTTAACGTTAGATGGTGCAGTAATTTCAGGAGATTCTTTAAATATAAACGTATCTGCGGATAATGCGCCTATTTCTGAAACTACAAAAGATAAAACAGGTAAAGTTGGAGCTTTTGGCGCAGGATTCTTTACCAAGGTATACGAAAATAAGGCAAAATGGGAGGAAATCTTCCCTATACTGTTCCAAAATTCAGAATTTGAAACAGACTCTGTTCTTGAACTTGGCAATAACAGTAATTTCATTCCCGTTCAAGAACAGGTAGTAAGTAATTCATGGCAGGACTATGAGCAACTGCCAGGTTCAGTTATAAGCGATAACTTTTCGGAAGAGAGATTAAAGGAATATATAAGTATGTTGAAACAGGACAATCCTGTTTTTTCTGCGTGTTCGTCAGACTTTGTGAAGATTCAGGCTAATGGATCGATAAATCCTGAAGAAGCTGAAAAGGCAAGAAAACTGGTGATAGAGGGCGGTCATATTACGCTTAACGGGGATTATGAAAATCTTGAAGAAATTAAGCTTGATAACTGGGGCGGAGCGCAGCTTATGGGAAATTTTCCTAAACTTAAATATATTTACCGAACTGGAAATTCTGATATGAATCTCGCAGGAGATTTTCCCACCCTTGAATGTGTATACACAATGGGCGGTCAGATTCTGTTAGGTACAGGTGATGTTGGGTTTAATGCTGATAATTTGACTGTAATAGACGAATATGGACCGATAGTAGTATATACAGCTAAAGATGTTAATCTTACAAGCAGCAGACTGGTGACTACACAGATGATACTGATGAGAGGTGCGGGAGCAGACAAAATAGCTTCTAGGTTTAATGTTGAAAATACGTTGATGGCAGCTATAAATGGTGTTATGTTTGAAGATATGAATGACAATAATACCACAAGATATGGGGACCTTCCTGTATTTTATTCTACATATCCGATGTCGATAATAAACTGTAATTTTAAGTTGTTACAAGGAACATTTGTAATTAATAAAAATTCTATTATAATGGCTAATGCCAACATAGATGTTTTCCGTGGATTTATGTTTTCTCCTGAGGGTGTTGACGAGTATAGAAACAGCTCCGCTGTCGGATTTTATGTAAATACATATGCATATAATATATCTCCTAATATCAACAGCTTGAACAAACAGCCTAACGGAACAGAAGAAATCGGAAGAATAAGCGATTTTGAGTATTCCGATTTTCCAAAAGAGCTTGTTTCGTGTATAGGCGACGCAGAAAACTTTTTAAGCGGACTGGAAAATCAGGACAATGATTTCGTGCTCGGAGAAATGAACGGAAAACCGGGTGAACTCCTCATTGGCAGATATATTCTTGCTGATGAAGATATTGTAATATCAGCGGATACTCTGAAGAACAGGAAAAATGCATTTTCGGTGATTGCATCTGAAAGCGGTAATATAACGTTAAATGTAAAAAATGAAATGGATGTTCAGACAATAATTTATGCTCCTAATGGCAAGGTTACATTAAACGTTAGTACGGGAACTCTTCATGGAAGAATATTTGCAAAAAATATTGAGATCGTTTCCGACTCTTTTGAAATTACTGGCGGAACAGAGGATATTTCATATCTTGGTTTTGTTTACATTAAGGATTCAGATTCCGAGTCAACATCTGACGATACCAGTCTGAAGGACTCAAAAACTGATTCGTCCAAGACAGACAGCAGTTCTGTTGATTCTGAGGATTCTTCGGTAAATTCCGATTTGGATGATAATTCAACTTCACAAGGAGATTCCTCCGGATACGATACGAGTTCGTCTGACTCAAGCTCAGGAAATTCATCAAGCTTAGAGTTGTCAGGTTCAAGTTCGGGCGATGACAGCAGTTTGTCAGGTTCAGACAAGTTTAATGAACCGCAATATGAGTATGATAGACTTAATCGTCTTATTAAAGTGACCTATGATGAAGAAAATTATGTGGAATATATGTATGACGCTAACGGTAATATAACTCAAATTGTTACTGTAATTGACGGTGAAGAGAAGTAAATTAGGAGTGAAATGAATATGAAGAAATTTGTTAAACGGGCAATAAGCCAGGTCATTGCATTGGCTCTTGCTTTTCAGATTGTGGGTCAGTGCGGATATTCTTTTGCTGTTCAAGCTGACTATTCGTCTAAATCTGAAATAGTAACAGAAAGTAATGCGGATAATGTTTCAGAAAATGATGTTGTTGCTCAGAACGATGAAAACACAGAAGAGATTGATGAGCCATCAGAAGATGAGATAGTTTATGAGGATATGACTATAAATTCTGATACGACTTTGACTGCACAAACAGAAGTTAAAGATTTGTATATTAATTATGGAACATTAAACCTTAATGAAAATACACTTATAGTACATGGCAACGTTGTTATTCAAAATAGAGGTTGTTTGAATTTCAATAAGGGTGAATTAATATGTAACGATTTTACAATGACTGGTACGTATTATTCTCGTTATATGTATATGCGCAATGCAAATGATCATTTAGTTGTTGAAGGAAATTTCAATTTTAACGGCGGCAGCTTTTCTGGAGATGATGCAACTGCCGGAATTATTGAGCTTAGAGGTAATGTTAATATAACAACAGGATTTAATCCTTCCCGAGAGCAAAAAGTAGTTCTTAACGGACTTGACAGTCAGGAAGTGTATATTAACGAAAAAAACTGTAGTTTTAATATTCTTGAAGTAAGCAATACAAGTGAAGGGGGAATACTATCAGATTATCCTATTTCTGCGAACAGTATGATTGGTGATCTTAGTCAGATACATTATTCATTTGGTGGTGCGGTGGGTACTGTGTTATCCGGAGATATGGAATTGGATAATTATTGTCTATCAGTTGGCGAACTAGATCTCAATGGACATACTTTAACGATCAATGGAGATTTCATCCAAGCCGGCGGAGAAGTAAAGATAAATAACGGAAAGCTCGTCGTAAACGGAGATTATCGTATACAGACAAGAAAAAACAGCGAAGACGGAACGGAGAGCTACGATTACAGTACGGGAATACTTAATATGACAAATGAATCCGATGTTGTAGAGGTATCGGGTGACTTTGTTATGGGTTCGACCAAGTCGCATAACGGAAAGCTGAGTGCAGGAATTCTGACTGTGGGAGGTAACTTTACACAGCTGAATTATAAGGATTCTGATAACTTTTCTGCAAGCGGAAGTCACAAAGTGATATTCACAAGTGAAAAGGATCATGCAATAAGCTTTGATTCATCACGTAGTGGTGAATCTCATTTTGCAAACCTTACATTTGAAGATGACAGTAAAATAACCTTGAAGAATGATAGTTATAAACGAGTGACCGTGACAGGAAGTTTGACCGGAACCGGTTGTGAGATCAGTGGATATATAGATCTTGCAGGTGCTGCCAAGGTTGTGAATAAATACAAAGGAAACATACGAATATCGGAAGGTTATACATTGAACAGCGATATATCGATATCTGGTAATTTCAGTGCAGAATCATATTTGTATTTGAACGGAAAACAGTTGTCGACCGATGGAAATGTCACTATATCATCGTACATAGGAATACAAAGTGGAACTCTGAATTGCAAAGGCAATTTAGTAGTGAATTATTATAGCGGTAGAATTAATATGGATAATTCTAGCGGCGTAATTGATGTAGAGGGCAATTTTGTATTTAATGGCGGAGATTATACGTCGTACTTAACAAAAGGAAAATTGTATATTGCAGGGGATTGCACAATAAATTACAGTACATTTAATTCAAATACAGATAATGAAATCATATTCGACGGAACAGAAAAGCAAGTTATAAATGTAACTAATTCGTATGTATCGCTCAACAAGATAATATTCAACAATACAAGTGAAGACGGAATAGAGATCAAGAACTCATTCAACTATGCAGAGCTTGTAAATGAAAGCGGCTGTAAAGTGATATTTGCTAATGGAGGCACGGTAGGAGAAA
>OLRG01000997.1_pt1 | contig 24289 bp, 18 predicted proteins | sample 1672331 | NCBI WGS metagenome assembly OLRG01 (sample SAMEA3136672, study PRJEB25190) | human gut metagenome
GATTAGATAGTTCTTTTTTGCTGTGTGATATATTAAAGCCCGTGGGCTTCCATATTGAGGGAATCCACGGGCTTTGTTGCGCTTTTTTTTACAGCACCTTCTATATTGAGGTCTGTATTTTTAGGTAAAAACCGTAATGGCAAAAGGTTTTTATTAGATAGCGTCGAATGCTTCGCTGAGATCGTAGATGATATCGTCGATATGCTCTGTGCCGATAGAAAGTCTGATAGTGTTTGGCTTGATACCCTGATCTGCAAGCTCTGCTTCGTTAAGCTCTGCGTGTGTTGTTGATGCTGGGTGGATAACCAGTGACTTAACGTCTGCTACGTTTGCAAGGAGTGAGAAGAGTTTCAGGTGGTCGATGAAGTTCTGAGCTGTCTTTGCGTCGCCCTTTATCTCGAATGTGAAGATAGAACCGCCGCCGTTAGGGAAATACTTCTTGTAAAGTGCCTGCTGGCTTGGATCGTCTGATACTGAAGGGTGATTTACCTTTTCTACCTTTGGGTGCTTGTTAAGGAAGTCAACTACCTTAAGTGCGTTCTCAACATGACGTTCAACTCTCAGGGACAGTGTTTCAAGACCCTGCAGGAAGATGAATGCGTGGATAGGTGAAAGTGTTGCACCTGTATCACGGAGAAGGATAGCACGGATACGAGTTACAAATGCTGCGCCGGGCGCTGCGTCTGCAAAGCTTACGCCGTGGTAGCTTGGGTTTGGTTCTGTGAGCTGTGGGAACTTGCCTGACTTCTTCCAGTCAAACTTGCCGCTTTCAACGATAACTCCGCCGATTGTTGTGCCGTGACCGCCGATAAATTTTGTTGCAGAATGGATAACGATATCTGCGCCGTACTCGATAGGTCTTACGAGATATGGAGTAGCGAATGTGCTGTCAACGAGAAGTGGGATATTGTGTGCGTGTGCGATATTTGCGATAGCTTCGATATCAACTACGTCTGAGTTAGGGTTGCCAAGAGTTTCGATATAGAGAGCCTTTGTGTTCTCCTTGATAGCCTTTTCAAAGTTAGCTGGGTCAAGCGGATCGACAAATGTTGTTGTGATGCCGTAATCAACAAGAGTGTGTGCAAGCAGGTTATATGTGCCGCCATAGATGTTCTTTGCAGCTACGATATGATCGCCTGCAAGGGCTACGTTCTCAATAGCGTATGTTACTGCTGCTGCGCCTGATGCAACTGCAAGAGCTGCTGTGCCGCCCTCGAGAGCTGCGATACGTCTTTCAAAAACGTCCTCAGTTGGGTTTGTAAGTCTGCCATAGATGTTACCTGCGTCCTTAAGAGCGAATCTGTCAGCGGCATGCTGTGAGTTATGGAAAACGTATGATGATGTCTGATAAATAGGAACAGCTCTTGCATCTGTTACAGAGTCTGCTGTTTCCTGACCAACGTGGAGCTGGAGTGTTTCAAATTTAAGATTTCTTTCGTTTATTGCGCTCATTTTAAATTACCTCTTTCATTAAATTGATGTTTTTTAAATCCGATAAAAATTTTTGTTACTGAACTTTATGCTGATTTTAACAGCAACACATACAGCACATACACATTCGTGAATCGTACGCTGTTTTCAGTTTCAGTATTTTTACACTCATTTTCAACGCCTCATTTCAAATTCATATTAATCCTAGTCGTTTAGTATGTTTTAGCGTATCTATACTATACCACACCCATAGAGGAATGTCAATAGGTTTAAGATGATTTTTCGCATTTTTGTGAAAACTGATATTAATTCTATCAATTTAGTAGGATTTAAGGGCAAAATGCACAAGGGGAAGTGAGAAATGAGGAGTGAGGAATGAGGAATTGGCAAAGCTGAACAGAGTTGTGCTCAAGTATGAAGTAAAAGACAGCACCGAGTGTAGCGATTTTGCGGTGGTAGGAAGTTGCCCGAAATATTGTATGGGACGACGCCCTCGGTGTCCCGTTCGGAAGGGCAATGCCGTGTTTTTACTGTTTGTTATTAAATTTGTATAAAAGTATCGTTTACCGACACCTTATAATTGTATACCGAAATAAATATTTTCGGTTGACAATAGGCTTGGTATGTGATACAATATTAATTGTCAAATAAAAAGTAAAGGATAGGTTTACAATGAATAACAATGCTAAAAACAAAACAAAACAAATAGTCGGTATCGGAGTTATGACGGCTATAATCGCTGTGCTTTCGCAGATAACTATTCCGCTTCCTACTCACGTTCCTGTTACGCTCCAGACTTTTGCTGTGGCTCTCGCAGGATATTTTCTCGGCTGGAAGGGCGGTGCTGTGTCTGCTCTGGTCTATGGTCTGCTTGGTGCTATAGGCGTGCCTGTATTCGCTGGCTGGTCAGGCGGTTTCTCCGTTATCGTAGGGTATACAGGCGGATTCATTTACGGATTTATCGTTATGGCTCTTCTTTGCGGTCTTGGCGCAAAATTCTGCTCTGACAAGATAAGCGGTAAGGTCATCGCTATCGTGCTTGGTATCGCAGGTCTTGCTTGCGACCACCTGCTCGGTGCTATCCAGTACGCTATCGTTGCTAATATCTCTATCGGCAAGTCTATCCTTCTTGTTTCTGTTCCTTATCTTGTAAAGGACGTTATCTCTGTTGTTGCTGCTTACCTTATCAGCATCGAGCTTGTAAGCAGACTTGCAAAGACAGGCTGCTATGCTTACAAGAGAGCCTGAGCTTAGATTTCATCATCTGCTGTGCCTGCCGCTTTTTCAGGGAAAAGGCTACAGTGACGGTTTTTCGGTGAATATGCAGTCTGTGAAAGACAGATTGGAGAGCGAGGACACTGCGGTGCGGTTTGTGTGCAGCGGAGATATGATATGTCAGCACTGCCCAAACAGGACGGAGGACGGTTGTTTGCTTGACGGCTGTGGCGGAACGGTGGCACAGAAAGACAGCGAGGTTTGCAGACTTTCTGAGATAGAATGTCACTCAGTGGAGAATTATCGCAGTGCGCTGACAAGGCTGAGAAGCAAAATGGATAAAAAGGCATTTGATATACTATGCTCGGAATGTCGCTGGGCAAAGCTTGGTTTGTGCAGCTTTGAAAAGTGGCGTGAGGGCGTTGATGGATTGCTTTCTTCGTGACAGGTCGCGTCTGTCATTTTTTTACACAAAAGTACAGCTCCTGAGAAGAAACTCGGGAGCTGTACATTTTTTTGCTTATTCTTCACTTGCCTGATATGCGGATAGGAATTTCTCGTAGATATCTGGATAATGTTTTTTTAGTCTTACAGGCTTAAGGTCGGGGTTGGTGAAGCAGTGGGAGGTGTGGGCAAGGCAGGCTGTTTTCTGAGTGGTAAGGTCAAAGACCTCGTAGTCCAGCTCGTAGGCACAGCCGTTGAACTTTGACAGCTTACAGCGCACTTCAAACTCATCTCCGAAACGGACGGGATATTTATAGTGTGTTTCAACAGAGAGGACAGGGGAAACTATGCCACGTTCTTCTATTTCGTGGAAAGGGCAGCCAAGCTGTTCCATAAGGTCAACACGGGCTTCCTCAAGCCAACGGACGTAATTTGAATGGTGGATTATATCCATGCGGTCTGTTTCATAATAAAAGGCTTTTCTTTTGTAGGGGGTAAGTGTCATTTTATGTCCTTCTTTCTGTGTGTTGTATGGGTGTGATAAAAATAGCGGGCGACCAATGGCCGCCCCTGCTTGCTTATGAATTATTCAAGCCATATGAAGTTGTTATCGGAGTTCACAAAGTCCATATTATAAAGGAAAATGACCTTTGTTATGCCGTTGTCTTTTACATACTCGCTGACGGTCTTATCCATGATGTGGTAATAACGCATATCTATCATTGTGATGTGCTTATACTTGTCGGCAAAGTATGGCATAACTGTGTTTGCGTAGCTGTCCTTTACAATAAGGACGTGTTCATCGCTTTCACCGTTTGTTTCTATTTCTGTGAGGGCGAAATTTCCGCCCATGAATGTGGAGTATTTATCCTTTTTGGTCTTGAATGAATCGTCAAAAAGGGTGTCTGTTTGTTTGTTTTCTTCAACATAATTTACCTTTACGCTGTTGTCAGGGTTTGTGTAGAAGTGCATTTCGTCAGCAGCGGAGAAGTCTGTCGGGGCTTTTGAATAGAGTGTGCCATGAAAGTCCTTTACAGTTTCTATATTGTAGGATACCTGTGGGATATCTTCATTCATGGCTGTCATAAGTGCGTCAAATCCCACTTTTGCTCCCTCGGCTGTCCAGTGGTGGTCGGTCTTATAGAAAACCTGCGTGGATTTTGCGGCGTCTTTGAGCTGGTCATATGGGAAGCAGAGGTTTATCCTGTCGCTGAGGATAGAGCTTATATACTTTTCGCTTTCAAGCTGATCGTCGGTCTGTGTGACCGCAGGGAGCTTGTCTGACATAACGGAAACTGCATTCGGCACAAGAAGAAAGCTTACGTCAACGGATTTATCGAGGCTGTCAGCAAAATCGTTAAGACAGCTTATATTTTTCTCGATAAGAGGTCTGTTTTCCTGATAGTCTTGGAGATAATAGCCGTCCTTGCCGAAATATACACCGTTCTGATAGTTTTTCAGAAGCGTGCGGTCGGTGACTGTCTTAAGACTCACAAGCTGGTCTTTCATGAATATCTGATCGGACATATAGCTTTCGATATCCGATGTGAACTCGCCTTTTTCAAGCTTTTTCCATGAAAATTCAGGGGCTTGCTGGAGATAGCGGTTCTCATTTTCGGAGAACTCACGATCCTCGGAAATAAAGCTTGCCACTGCAAAGCCGAATATGAACAGCAGAAAGCACACTATCATAATATAGTTTTTAAGTTGTTTTTTCATATCTGCCGTCCTCCTTTAAAATCTGAAATACAGGAACGGATTGAATGAATTACCTGCAAGGTAGGCGGTGGAAACTGCCAAAAGTGTTAATGCGAACAGCGGTTGGAGTATACAGCCGCATATCTCAGGACACTTGATCTGAAGCTTCAAGGCGAGCTTTTTAGGAAGCTGTGTTGAAGCTATCACAAGTATTACTATTGTTACTGCATACTGTGCGAGCCAGAACACTGTTTGGTGATTTATGAGAGGAAGTCCCCCTGCGCCGAACATATTTTTGAAGTTCTGTGTAAGCTTGCCGAAGTCCTCATAGGAGAAGATGCCCCAGCCTATGACTATAAAAAGAAGTGCATAGAGGTGCTGGAAAAATGCAGGTATCTTTTTCAGGGCTTTTCCCAAGAAAAGCTTTTCACATAGGAGTATCACACCGAAGTACACGCCCCATAGCATAAAGTTCCAGTTTGCACCATGCCAGAAGCCTGTGAGAAACCATACTATCATGATGTTAAGGCACTGTCTTGCTTTGCCCTTGCGGTTGCCGCCAAGTGGGATATAGACATAATCTCTGAACCAGCTTGAAAGTGACATATGCCAGCGTCTCCAGAAATCTGTGATAGAGGTGGAGATGTAAGGGTAGTTGAAGTTCTCGAGGAAGTCAAAGCCGAACATTTTGCCAAGACCTATCGCCATATCGGAATAGCCTGAGAAGTCAAAGTATATTTGGAAGGTATAGGCTATTATGCCCAGCCAGCTTGCGGCAACGCTCAGTTCGGATTGTGCTGAGTTTGAGATAGTGTCGAAAAGCTCGCCGATAGTATTTGCGAGAATGACTTTTTTGCCAAGACCTATGGAAAATCTCCACACACCCTGTGCGAAATGCTCTATGCTCTCGTTACGCTTTTTGAGCTGTTCCGCAACGTCGATGTATCTTACGATAGGACCTGCGATAAGCTGTGGGAAAAGGGCAACATAGGTGGCAAGGTCAAGAAAGTTCTTCTGACTTCTTACTTCGCCCTTATAAACGTCGATAACGTATGAAAGCGTCTGGAAGCTGTAGAATGAGATACCAATAGGGAGGGCAAGACCCAAGGTCTTTATCTGCGTGCCGAAAATGCTGTTTGCCGCACCGATGAAAAAGTCGGTATATTTAAAAAACAGAAGAAGCCCAATGTTCCACACAACCGCTCCTATCATTGCGATGAGCGGAGTGTATTTTTTTGCGTTTTTACGCTGTTTGTCTGCCAATAGTCCTGTTATATATGCAACGATAGTGGAAGCTATCATGAGGACGATATAAACAGGTTCGCCCCATGCGTAAAACACAAGGCTGAAGATAAACAGCACCAGATTGCGTGTTATGCGTGGGACGATATAATACGTTATCAGTACAATAGGCAGGAAAGCGAACAGAAATGTTGTACTTGAAAAAAGCATATATTTATTACTCCTAGCCTATTATCTCTTTTGCTTTATCGTTGTCGTTTGAAAGACAGAGGTAAACATAATTGCCGTTGGTTACAAGAACAGGGTCATTAAGCTTTGTCATTTCCTCAGGGACATAGTTTTCAAAAACCTTTTTCTGGCTTTCAACTCTTGCTGTAAGTGTATCTGCGATAGCCTTTGCACTGTCTGCGTCCTTGGCTTCAAAGCAGTCTATCTCCTCGGCTGTTCCTCCTGATGAGCTTACATAGACCTTAGCCTTTGTATAGCTGTCTGCTGATATGCCGATTATCTTTTCTATCTTTGCTTCGTCAAGCTCTGCAAGCTCGTCCTTGAACTCTATGCCGTCCTTGAGCTTGTCCGCAACGGCTGTTACGTCAACGCTTTCGTTTGTCTGAGCGGCTGCCGCTGAATTTGCGGAGCTTGCTGTGCTGCTGTCGGAGCCTGAACCGCAGCCTGTAAGTGCTGCTGTGCCAATGCACATAACTGCCATAAGAGTGCAGAGTATCTTCTTTGTTTTCATAATTCTTCTTTCCTTTCTTATGTGTTGTCGATTATATAGTTGAGCCACTTGTCGCAGTATTCACTCATAAGGTGTATTCCGTCTGAGGAGGCTTCCTCCGGAAGAGTGCCGTCTGCGCCTGCTACAGAGGAGGTACAGTCAAGATAATTTATACCTGTCTGCTGTGCCACCTCTGAGATAGCCTGATTGAACGTGGCTACATTTGTGTTATTTATGGCGTCGCCCTGCAAGCTTCTTGAAACTGTTACAGGGAGGATAGATTCAGCATAGATAACAGCGTCAGGCTGTATCTCCTGAATTTTTGTGATAAGCTGTGTATAACAATCCTTGAAGGTGTCGATATAAGGCCAGCCAAGCTCGTTAGTGCCGAGGTTTATATACACTCTGCCATATTGTCTTTCTCCAAGAGCGTCGATAACAGTGCCTGCATTGCCGTTTGAAAGGGTGATGTTCTGGTCTGTCATAACGGTGTCGATGTGCATTCCCACAGAGCAAAGGAACGTTGCCTTTGGTTTATCGCAGTTGTTTTGCAGACCAACTGTTCGTGAGTCGCCTATGAAAACTGCGTCGGAAAGGTCGTCGGCGTCATCATGGGTAACTGAGCTGTCAGTAAGGCTTTCATCTATGCCACTCTCATCGACTGTGCTTTCTGCCAGAGAAGAGCTTTCTGCCTTGCCCTCGGAGCTTTCGCTCTCTCCCACGGAGCTTGAAGCTGACATCTTCTTTGCTTCCACAGCCCTGCTGTTGCCGCTTCCTGCATGGAAGCCCCATATTGCCGCAAATGCTATGCACACAAGACAACTCAATGACACTATGCTTTGCTGTGCTGTGGCTCTTTTTTTTCTTATATTTCTCAAATTGCTACCGTGTTGGCTCTCCATTATACTACCTCTTATATTATCTCTCCTGACCTGCAAAAATGCAGATCCGTTTCAAAGATTATCATAACACATTTTACAGCCTTTTTCAAGTGCTTTTTAGTCGAATTAAGGATTTTCTTCACTTTTTACAAACAGACGCAAAAAAGTCGGGAGAATTTGTTCTGCCCGACTTATTGTTGACAAATTATTCTGTTTTATTTGTTTGAAAAAGTTTTATTTCCAAAGCTTTTCAGGATAAACGCCTGCCTCTATAAGCTTTGCGATATCGGCTTTAACGGTTGGCTTATCCTCTTTATATGTAACGCCGAACCACTTATCGTGAGTTTCCAGAAGCTTGCAGTCTGCAACACCTGTTTTTATCATTGTATCGATACCCGCAGGGAGGAGAAACTCCGCTGTCAGGCTGTCTTTATTTTCTTTCATAAAATTTGTGAACATACCATTGAGCTTATCTATAAAGCCGTCAGGACAAGCCCACATATTCATTGACACATAGCAGTTCTCGTCAAGCTCGGATGTTTCTTCCTTGCCTGAATAGACCTTGCCGTCATTCTCACGGCGGATATTGTAGGTTTCAACAACGTCTGTGAGCATAGAGTCTTTCACTTCACAGACACCTCTGTTCACTGCACCGAAGTCGCTTAGAGTGTTTTTCAGTATGAAGCCTGCCATGCCGAGATGAAGCTTTTTGCGATCTGAGTTTTCATTGCAGAGAAAATCGTGGAGCTTCACAAAAGCTTCCTTGCCGTAAAAATCATCAGCGTTTATTACTGCGAAAGGCTCATTTATAACGCCCTTGCAACAGCAGACTGCGTGACCGTGACCCCACGGCTTAACACGTCCCTCAGGTACGGAATAGCCCTCCGGAAGACAGTCAAGCTCCTGATAAACGTAATCTATCTTGACGTATTTTGAGATACGGTCGCCTATCATTTTATCAAAGGCCTCACGGATATCCTTTCTTATAATGAATACGACCTTGTCAAAGCCTGCCTCAACGGCGTCATAGATAGAATAATCCATTATTATCTCGCCGTTTGGGCCGAAAGGTTCAAGCTGTTTTATGCCGCCTTTGAAGCGACTTCCAAGACCTGCGGCAAGTATGCAAAGGGTACAACTCATATTTTTTTATCTCCTTGTTCTTTGATTTCTCAGTTTAATTTTATTCTATTTCTTAAAATTATATTAACATTATGCCATACTTTAAAGTAAATGTCAAGAGATTTTGACATTTTTATTCAGTTTTTTGCAATGCTTTTCTGCGTATTTTACAACTTTCTTACACTTGACAGGGTGATACTAATGTGATATACTGATATGACAAAAATCAAATAATATCCTTGAAAAGGGCGGAGGATGATATAAATGGCTAAGACGGCTTTGGTAACAGGCGCAAGCTCGGGAATTGGCAGAGAGATAGCGAGAGATCTGTCTGCAAGGGGCTTTCGTGTGATACTCAGCGCAAGACGTGAGGAAAGGCTCAGAGAGCTTGCGAAGGAGCTTGGTGACAACACAAGGGTGATAGTTTGCGATGTTTCCGACAGGGAAGAATGTCTGCGGCTTTATGAGGAAACAAAGAGCGAGAAAATATCGGTGCTTGTTAACTGTGCAGGCTTTGGCGCAGTGGGCAGCTTTGATGAGCTTCCTCTGGACACTGAGCTTAAAATGATAGACACCAACATTACAGCGGTGCATATGCTCACAAAGCTGTTTTTGAAAGACTTTGTTTCCGCTGACAGGGGTTATATAATGAATATAGCTTCCTCGGCAGGGCTTATGTATGGCGGTCCTATGATGGCAACATACTATGCTTCAAAGGCTTATGTTGTGAGCCTTACCAGCGCAATATATGAGGAGTTGAGGGCGAGAAACAGCAGGGTACACGTTTGTGCGGTATGCCCGGGTCCTGTGGATACGGAGTTCAATGACGTTGCAAACTGCAAGTTCGGCGTAAGCTCCATAACACCACAGTTTTGTGCAAAAAAGGCTCTGGAGCGAATGTTCGGCAGAAAGCTCATCATTATCCCTGAGAGGTCTATAAAGGCGCTTTATGCAGGGGCTAAATTTGCTCCTAGAGGTATCGTGCTGAAAGTGACTGGAAAGGTGCAGAAGAAAAAGCTTGATAAATGACGGTTTAGTATTTTTACATAAGATAAAAAAGTTTTGTGAAGTGCGAAAATTGGGCTATACTTCTAAAAATCAATAGTACAAATTGTCATGATTGCATAAGAAAACGATATCATATTTGTTAAATCAGCCGATTGAATTTTTTCGGTAAATAAAGTACAATATATTTAAAGTTATTTAAGAAAGGAAGTTTTAGAAATGAAACTTACAAAGATTTTCGCAGGCATGGCTGCAGCAGCTATAGCTGCAACAGCTATGGCAACAACAGCTTTCGCAGCTGATAAGGGTCCTAACGGATCAAATGGCGTTTCTGTATTTGGCATTTATATCCCAATGACAGAGGATGAGGCTAAGGCTAACGGCATTCTTGATGAGAACGGCAAGGGCCCGGAGGATTGGTCTTCACTTCCTATCACAATTACTGTTGACGGTGTAAAGATCGATGGTGAGGATGCAACTATCAACGATCAGCCAAAGCTCCTTTATTGGCAGAGCGGCGAGCTTAAGCTTGAACTTGCTAATGTTTACAATCCAGACGTTTACGGTGAGCAGAAGGAAATGAACGATCAGCTCTTTTCAACAATGCCGGCTAAGTCAATTGAAGTAACATTTACTATCAGCGGACTTACAAGCGATCTTTCAGCAGCTGCTTGTGACAAGTCTACAACTGGTCAGGCATATCTCGGCGGCGGTTTCTCACTTGATGGTGCTGCATTCAACACAACATTCTGGCAGGATGGCTCAGATCTTAACCCTGCAGAAACTCAGTTCACACTTGCAAAGGTAACAGGCAATGGTCAGTACACAGTTGGTCTGACATTCCCGGATCAGGGCGGAGATAACACATCAAGCGGCACTGACAGCAAGACTGACTCAACAGCAGACAGCAAGTCTGACAGCAAGACTGATTCAAAGGCTAACAGCACAGCCGCAACAACTTCTTCAAAGACTGGTACAACAGGCACAACAACTGCTACATCTTCAAATGCAGCTTCTGACAAAACAGCAGCTACAGGCGCAACAGCAGGTATCGCTCTTGCAGGTATCGCTCTCGCAGGTGCAGCTATCGTAGTTTCTAAGAGAAAGTAATCTTAACTGAGGACTTGTTTCTTAGGGTACATAATTAAAATAACTAAAGGGACTTCCACTGTGAAGTCCCTTTTTGTGTGTGGTATAAAAAATAAAAAAATATCGGCGAATAGTCTAGACAAATGGTAATTAATATAGTATAATGATTGTATACTTTTATTTTGGAGTTATTTTTTATGAGAGTTATTACAGGTTCATGCAGAGGAAAAAAGCTTAAAACTTTGGAGTCGTTGGACACAAGACCAACTACAGATATGGTAAAAGAGGCTGTTTTTTCCATTATCCAGTTCGATGTACCCGCAAGTTCCGTGCTTGACCTTTTTGCAGGCAGCGGTCAAATGGGTATAGAGGCTCTCAGCCGTGGGGCTGGTCACTGCGTTTTCGTGGACAGCAATCCTGAGGCTGTGGCTATCGTCAAGGATAATGTGGATTCATGCGGTTTCAATAAGGAATCCCATGTGCTTTGCATGGATAGTCTGGAATATCTTAAAGTTGCCAAAGCCGGGCTTGATATAGTTTTTATCGACCCGCCTTACAGAATGGGCATAGTTGAAAAGGCCTTGGAGCTTGTGGAGAGCAAGCTCAATGATGGTGCTATCATTGTGTGCGAGCATGAAAAGGAGCTTGAGCTTGGAGAAAGCTACGGCAGACTTAAGCTTCATAAGAGATATAAATACGGTAAGACCGCTTTGACGGTCTATAAGATACCAATGAAAGAAGTGGACTATTGATGCGTATCGCTGTTTGCCCGGGAAGCTTTGACCCTGTAACGCTGGGTCATCTGGATATAATCGACAGAGCTTCAAAGCTTTTCGATAAGGTGATAGTACTGGTGTCCTTTAATGCTAATAAATCAAGGGCTGCTTTCACACCTACAGAAAGAATGGAAATGATAATTGAAGTCACGAAGCACCTTGATAATGTGGTGGTGGATTGTTATAACGGTCTGCTGGCGGATTATCTGCAAAAGACGGGTGCTAATGCTATCGTAAAGGGACTTAGGGCTGTGTCTGACTTTGAGTATGAGTTTCAGATGGCTCTTGCAAATAAAAAGCTTTACAATGACGCTGAAACGGTGTTTCTCACCACTACGGGAGAGAATATGTTCCTTTCGTCAAGCGTTGTAAAGGAGATCGCAAGCTTCGGCGGAGATATCACAGGCTTCGTGCCGAAACAGATACAGAGCAAGATCACTGACAGGCTCTATAAGCCTGCCAATAATATAGATCAGTAATGAAAGGGTGTTTAAAATGACGGTAGAGGAAATACTTGAACTTATGGACGAACTGCTTGACAAGTCTTCAAGCGTACCGTTTTCTCAGAAAAAAATGATCGATGTTGAGCAGATGCGTGAATACATCGACAGCATAAGACTTAACCTTCCGGGTGAGATAAAGCGTGCAAAGGATATGACAAGAGATAAGAAAAATATCCTTACTGAGGCCAACAAGGAAGCCGAGGAGATTGTAAAGAAGGCTAAGGACGAGGCTAAGAAGCTTGTGGCTCAGGAGGAGATCATCAAGCAGGCGGCTGACTATGCAAAGCAGATAGCTGCAGAGGCTAACAAGCAGGCGGCTGATATCGTTGAGCAGGCTAAGGCTAAGGACAAGGCTATCCGTGAGGCACTTTCTGAAAATCTTAACAAGTCGCTTTCTGAGGCGGCTGAGGTGCTTACAAAGAGCCTTAAGGACGTAAACACTACTAGGGACGCAGTTTCCAAGATAGGTGCGGCAGAGAAATAATATTGTTTGATGTAAGCAGATGGGCTTTGCGGCTTGTCTGCTTTTTTCATAACTAAAATTGCCCATATGAAATTCAGGCAGAATGTGAAAAATTGTGACAATATCTATTGACAAAGAAGCATATGTTGCCTATAATAAATAGTATATGATTAAAAGGCGAGCTTTTTCGCCTATGTGAAAGGGACGGTATTTTTTTTATGGACGATGTCGGGCGACTGTGGACGGGAATAGGTGTTTGTGCGGCGGTAATATTGCTTATGGCTTTTCTTACCTTGTGCGAAAATGCGGCTGTGGAGTTCAATGACGCTAAGCTAAAGAAAATGGCTGAGGAGGACAAAGACCCGAAAGCTATAAAACTTGCGGCTTTGCTGAAAAGAACGGGCAGGGTAGTTGCAACAAACCTCATTGCACGTTCTATTATGATAATCGTAGTTTCGGTGGTGGGAGTCATATTCTTCTACGAGCCGATTTCTGACGGGCTTTATACGCTTTTTAACTATCAGGCACCGTATTATGTTAGCGGCATATGTTCATTTGTTATAATAAGCTGTCTGCTTGCCCTTGTTATATGCACTTTTGGCATAGGCATACCGAAAAAGCTTTGCATTTCAGGCAAGGTGGGCGAGAAGTTCATTTTAAACAACTGCGGCGTATACAAAGTGTTTCTTGCGGTATTCAGCCCATTGGCGATAGTGAGCGGAGCGGTTTCGGCAGGAATTTTAAGGCTGTTCGGCATTAAGTCCACAAACAAGGCAGACTCTGTCACTGAGCAAGAGATACTCATGATGGTGGACGCTGTAAACGAAACGGGCGGCATCGAGGAAAGTCAGGCGGAAATGATAAGCAACATTTTTGATTTTGACGATATCGAAGTTCGTGAAGTTATGACACACCGCACAGAAATGGTTGCCATAGAAGAAAATTCCACGCTTTCGGAGGCTGTGAAGCTTGTTATAGGCGAGGGCTTTTCGAGAATACCTGTTTACTGCGACAATGCCGACAACATAAGTGGTGTTATATTCGCAAAGGACTTGCTCAGGCTGGTTTTTGAAGAGGATAAAAAAGAACGTCCTGTAAAGGAGTTCATGAGAGATATAACCTTTGTGCCTGAAAGCAACAAGTGTGGTGAGCTTTTCAAAGAGTTCACTGAAGATAAGACACAGATAGCAGTTGTGGTGGACGATTACGGCGGAACAGCCGGTATCATTACTATGGAGGATCTGCTTGAAACTATCGTGGGTAGTATTCAGGACGAATATGATGACGAAACGGAGGAGATACAGAAGGTATCTTCTGATTGCTATGATATGGTAGGCACAGCGGCGTTTGACGACGTTATGGAGGCTCTTGGCAAGGAGTATCACGGCGAGGTGGATTATGACACTATAGGCGGATTCGTTATGGACCTGCTGGGTCATGTGCCAGAGGATAACGAAAAGGTGACGGTGCATTGGGAAAACGTGGAGTTCAAGGTGCTGTCGATACATGAAAAGAAAATAGAACGGCTCAGGGCTGTGATAAAAAGAGATAATGAAGAGGTCACGGACTAAGGGCTGAAAGATACAGACAGAATTTTGTGTAAAAATCGAGGACAAAAATTGAAAAAAAAGAAAATGGTCGCCGCACTCACAGCGGCAGTGCTTATCTGCACATCGGGGTGCAGTTTAGGCGGAACGGGAGAGAAAAATAAAAACCGTTCAAAAAATACTTTTGTGAACACTCATGCGTATGTTGAAGCCAGTTCGGAAAGACATACTGAAACAGGACTTGACAGCAGAAACGAGAGTTTTACGGCACTTGAGATACCTGACACGGCAGAGTATATCGCCGATTTTCTTTGTGCTGACGAAAAACGTGTGTTTTCACAGCTTTACAAAGGGCTGAGCGGATTTGAAAGCTCTGTGGAGCTGGCTGAGGGAGTTATAAGCAAGGACGATATCGGCGCGTTTATCTCCATGCTTACTTCGGCTTGTCCTTATATCGACTATATGGGTTCACAGTATACTATCTGCATTGACGGAGATGGATATGTGACATCTGTGGAGGTCACATATGACAAGACCGCTGAGGAAGCACAGGCTGAGAAAGAAAAGCTGGATAAAAAGGTCGGGGAGATACTTGCAGGCATTGAGCAGGGCTGGTCGGATTATGACAAGGTGCTGTATTTCCATGACAGTATAATTCTTGAGTGTAACTATGACGATACAGCGAAAAATTGCTATTCTGCATATGGCTGTCTTGTAGAGGGCAAGGCTGTGTGCGAGGGGTATGCAAAGGCTATGCAGATACTTTGCACTAAGGCAGGTATAAAGTGCATACCTGTGGCAGGCAAAGCCTATGACGGCGGAGCTGTTCAGCCACACTTGTGGAACAAGGTCATGATAGACGGTGAATGGACGAATGTTGACCTCACTTGGGACGATCCTGTGACAGACGCAGGGGAGGACTATATCCGCTATGACTATTTTGGCATCACTGACGCCGAGTGTGCAAAAGACCATACAGCGGACGACAACAAGTTTTTGAACTATCCTGAGGCATTTTCCACGGGGGCAAATTATTACAGAAGAAACGGTCTGTATGCTCAAAGCGGTGAGGATGTCGTTCAGATGATGTGCCGTTCTGTGGCGGAAGCAATGGCTGACAGTGGATATGCAAGGCTAAAATGTGCTGACAGTGAAATGTATGACAAGGCTGTGGATTCTCTCTTTGATGAGAATAGCGGTGTTATCTTTGACGTGCTGAGGCGTGCGTACAGTCAGGCTGGGGGAGATTGGTCTACCTCGAAATATGCAGTCATAAAAAATGATGAACTATATACTATCACGATAATACTTTACAAAAATGAATAATTTTCTCAAAAGCAAAAAATATGCTCAAATGTGTTGAAATTTGCGGCGCTTTGTGATATAATGAATGTATTAATGCGATAAAATATGATATTTTGGATATATCTCGGAAAGGAATGTTATTTTTAGTATGAGCAGTGCTACTAAGCAGAAGTCATCAGCAGGCAAGAACGTGCTGATATTCTTTATTGTTTTTATTATTCTGGAAATGCTTATCGTTGTGGGAGTGGGACGTGTTTTCAAAAACAAGAACGTTACACCGAGCATTGCAGGCTACAGCCTGTACATAATGAATGGTGACGGCATGGGTGACAGAGTTCCTGACGGCGCACTTGTTATCACATCGAACATGACCCCTAGCACAGACAAGATAGGCGAGGCAGTTGTGTGCGAGAACGTGCCTGATATTGGAACAAGTGTGTTCTGGCTTTATGACATCACTTCAACTGACGATAACAACGGCGTTGTTTACACTGTTTATCAGGAAAAAGACCCTGCAAAGCTTTATGAGATAAGCTCAAAGAACGTTGTGGGCGTAGCTTCTACATATTACATGACAGCAGGCAAGGTGCTTACGTTTATGTCATCAACATTCGGCATGATAGTGTGCGCTGTTGTTCCTATATTCCTGCTCGTTGTTATCGAGCTTATAATTGCTATCGCTACTCATTCTTCAGATGATGAGGACGAGGACGATGACGAGGAAGAACCTGCAGAGAGCGTTACTCTTGACGATTTCCTGTTCGGCGGCGAGAACGAGGGCGAGCAGATCGCAAAACATCGCAAGCACGTTGACGACGAGATAGCTTCTCACCACAAGGCTGAGCCTGAGGGTGAAGAGAAGGCTGAAACGGAGGAAGTTATCGAGGAAGTGGAAGAGGTCGAGGAAACTATATTTGAGAGACCTGCGGAAAAGGAAGAGCGTGCTGAGATAGACCGTTCTTACTACGAGAGAGCTTCACAGCTTCTTGACGAGGCGGCTTCAACTGAGGGCACTGTAGCCCCTGAGCCTGAGAAAAAACCTGTGCCCAAGGCAAAACCTGCGGCAAAGCCTGCACAGCAGACAAAGACAGCGTCAGCTTCCTTGGAGGAACTTATGAAGCTTATGGAGCAGGAGCAGGAAAAGCTCAAAAAACAGCTTGATAAAAAATAATTCTTGAAAAAAATTTATCCGTCGGGCGTGTGGTTCGGCGGATTTTTTTTGGGGGAAAGCCTGATGAAAAAAGCCCATTTCAAGGCAAAAAGTGCGGCTTTGATGTTGCAAATGCACATAAGTTTTTAAAAATATCGAACTGGCATTGTAAAATGATACAAAACATAAAAAATATCAAAAAAAGTGTTGACAAACAGGGCGGGATAGTGTATAATAGATACTGTTGTGAGGGACACAACAAAACAAAGTCCTGAAAACAACAAACCAGCTAAAAGGGAGCATAGCTCAGCTGGGAGAGCATCTGCCTTACAAGCAGAGGGTCACAGGTTCGAGCCCTGTTGTTCCCACCAATTATTTCGTGACAGGTAAAGAGATTTGCCTGTCAACGATAATAATTATTCTTCATTCTCGGAGAGCTGAACTCGAAAAGTTTGAAGTTATTTTTTTCAATGGCCGGGTAGTTCAGCTGGTTAGAACGCTAGCCTGTCACGCTAGAGGTCGTGGGTTCGAGCCCCATTCCGGTCGCCATTGTTTTGCTTCTGTAGCTCAGTCGGTAGAGCAGAGGACTGAAAATCCTCGTGTCGATGGTTCGATTCCGTCCGGAAGCACCATATCTGCGGATTTAGCTCATCTGGTAGAGCGCCACCTTGCCAAGGTGGAGGTAGCGAGTTCGAGCCTCGTAATCCGCTCCAAAAAAGTCCTTACGATGAGTAAGGACTTCATATTTTTTGCGGGTTTATTTCAATTACCAGAATACTTTTCTTCCTGAAAGGAGATGGAGGTGCGACCCCTCTGACCCGCTCCAACAACGCCTTGCTTTTTAGCAGGGCGATTTTTTATGCCTGCGTGTTGGCGGAGGTGCTGCAAAGTGCGTAAATAGGCGGCTTGACTGACAGTCCAGCCCGATTTTGTTGACTTTTTCAAAGCCGTGGGCTATAATGTTGACCATAGAGAGCGCACTCTGAATTATGCTGAAAGGTGACGATGAAAATGGAAGATAAATCTACACTGGGAAAATTTATTCAGACAAAAAGGAAAGAACTTGGCTTATCACAGAAAGAGCTTGCAAAGGCGCTTTATGTTACAGAGTCGGCTGTGTCAAAGTGGGAACGTGGTATTTCTTATCCTGACATAACCATGATATCAGGCATATGCGAGGTCTTGCACATTTCTGAGCATGAGCTTTGCACTGCAAGCGAGGATCGTCAGCAGAGGGAAGCCGACCTTATGGTGAAAAGCTATAAACGCTTCGTTCGTGGGTACACTATCATAACTGGTATAGGCTATCTTGCGGCGATAATACCGAGCTTTATTTATAATGTGGCTCATGGCGGTATAGGTTGGTTCATGGTGCTTATCACGTCGCTTATGCTAACGTTTTCTTTCATCAATGTGCCTGTGCTTGTGAAGGAGAATAGGGCGCTGTGGACGCTTGGGGCTTCAACAGTTTCGCTTATGCTTCTTTATGCCGCAGGGTGCGTTTATTCACACGGGGATTGGTTTGTTATGGCGGTGCTTGGGACGCTTCTTGGGGAGGCTATCGTGTTTCTGCCTTTTGTACTGAGGAGTGATGTGTTTGAAAAGTATGCAGGAAACTGCAAGGGGCTTATCTGCATGGCAGCGGATTCGGTACTGACTTTTGCCTGCGTTATTTATGGTACTCTGAAATATGGTGACGTGGTAGACCTTCGTGAAGGCATGGCCGCTACGGTAGCTTGCGTGGCATTGGTGTGGTCAGTGTTCCTTATTATAAGGTATCTGAAAGTGAACGGCTTTTTCAAGGTGGCACTTTGCTTTGTGGCATCTGCGGTATGGGTAGCGGCGATGACGGTGCTGAGTAATGCGTGGAACGGCATTGAACTGTCTGACATAATTTTACTGAAAGGTGCTGATAACAATCGCTGTGATGTTATAATCTGTATTTGTCTGATAGGCGTTGCAGCGGTGCTTGGTATCGCAGGGGTAGTGTTTAAGTTTGTGAGAAAGAGGTCGCAGGATAGGTAGCGCTGAGGAGATAAAAGAAAGATACAAAACGGATAGGGATAATTTGGACTTTGTGGGACGTCGAGGGCGCCGTCCCCTACATAAATGTGTTCGGAAATAGAAAATACTGCACTTGAGTGAAGACTCAGGTGCGGTATTTTTATTTTGCTGTGAATATTTTACCCGTATATGTCAAAAATAATGCCAGAGGACTTATGCCGCCGATAGCATAAGACTGCCGTGGGCGCAACAGTGGCTGCGGAAATCATATCGGAGAAAGGTTTTGTGTGTATGAAAAAATTCAGTATCAGAAATTCACACGCAGGCAAGGCTCTGGGAGCGAAGGGTGTTTACATTACACTTGCGGCGTGTCTGCTGGCTCTTGGCGGTGCGGGTATAGCTGCATATAACAAGGCTATGGAGGATATCACCGACAATCTGACTATTTCGAGCGTTGACAGCACTGCGCCAAAGCAGGCTGATAACAAGAAAACGGACGTTAAAAAGGACGAAAGCTCCAAGCCGGATGTTGACATTCAGACGCAGCCAAATGTTATGCCTGTGAACGGTGAGATATTAGAGCCGTTTTCTAATGGCGAGCTTGTGAAGTCGGAAACTCTCGGCTACTGGAAAACCCATGATGGCGTTGATATCAAAGCTGACCTTGGCGGGCCTGTCAAGGCGATGAACAAGGGCACTGTTACAAAGATATGGGACGACCCTCTGTGGGGCAACTGCATGACTATCGACCATGGAAACGGCATTGTAGGGCATTACTACAATCTGTCAAAGGAAATGTCCGTCAAGGAGGGCGACGAGGTGAATGCAGGGGAGGTCATAGGTGCTGTGGGCGACACTGCTCAGGCGGAAGTGGCAGAGCTTTCTCATCTGCACTTTGGCTTGAAAAAGAACGGTCAGTGGATAGACCCTATCGAGTTTATTGACCCTGCGGACAAATAAGCTTTCTTCATTTTGGTGCTTTGTAATACAAAGTGCTGATGTTATAATCCCCCATATAACGCCGCATCTGAAAATTTTCGGGTGCGGCGATACATATGTATTGCAGAATAGAGAGAATTGTGCTATAATTATACTTTAAGGCAATATTGCTGATGTTTTTACACAGAACATAGAGTGGTGGGACGCCGAGGGCGTCGTCCCCTACGGTCTGTTTTATATTGTGTGGATAATGTATAAATTATTGTGAGGTATAATAATGAAAAGCAAAAGAATCTATCCTGCGTTCACTATATCGAAAAAAGGGGAAATGTCCCTGAAAAACGGTCACCCATGGGTGTATTGTGACGAACTGAGAAACGAGCCTGAGGGCTTGAAAAACGGCGAGCTTTGCGATGTTTTCTCTGAAAAAGGCTCTTATCTTGGAACGGGTTTTCTCAGCCTTAACAGCAAGATAAGGATAAGGATCTTATCTGACAACGCAAATGAAAATTTCTCGGAAAACTTTTTCCGCAGACGTATCCGCTATGCTATAGATTACAGAAAAACTGTTATGGGGGACGATTTTTCGGCTTGCAGGCTTATTTTTGGTGAGGCTGACGGCATGCCGGGGCTTACTGTCGACAAGTATGGAGATATACTTGTTTCGCAGGTGCTTTCCTACGGCATGGATATGATAAAGGATATGATATTCAGGCTTCTTGCTGAAGAGCTTGAAAAGGACGGAGTTAAAGTTTCGGGCATAATGGAGCGTAACGATGTCGCTATCAGAAAGCTGGAGGGCTTGGAGCAGTACAAATGCTGGTATAGGGCTGAATTTCTCCCTGAACCACCGTCAAATATCACTGAGATAACGGAGAACGGCATACGCTATGAGGTCGATGTTGAGAACGGTCAGAAAACTGGATTTTTCCTTGATCAGAAATATAACCGCCTTGCGGTGTCGAAGATAGCAAAGGGCAAGAAAGTCCTTGACTGCTTTACCCACACAGGTTCGTTCGCACTCAATGCGGCAATGGGCGGTGCAAGGCACGTTACGGCGGTGGACGTTTCACAGTTCGCTGTTGATACGGCCAGGGAGAACGCTGAGAGAAACGGTCTGACTGACAGAATGGATTTTCTTTGCGCAGACGTTTTCGACCTGCTCCCCAAGCTTCTTGAAGAAAAGGCTGATTATGACATGATAATCCTCGACCCGCCTGCTTTCACAAAGAGTAGAAAGACAGTTGGAAGCGCTGAGAGGGGATACAAGGAGATAAATTACAGGGCAATGAGACTTCTGCCAAGGGGCGGATATCTTGCCACCTGCTCATGTTCGCATTTTATGGAGAACAGACTGTTTGTGAAAATGGTAATGAGTGCTGCAAAGGACGCAGGCGTTCAGCTCAAGCTTATTGAAGCAAGACAGCAAGCACCTGATCACCCGATACTTCTCAATGTGCCTGAAACAGATTATCTGAAATTTTATCTTTTTCAGGTGGTGTAGGTGTTGACAAATGCTTGCGGATATGCTATAATATAGTTGTTTAATAAACCTGATATATTTCAGCGAGTCTGCTGAGTTCGGACATAAGTAGCTTATTTTTCCGCAGTAATGCGGCTGCTTCCAGCCGACAGAATAGACATTTTAGCCCTGCTTTTTTCAGCAGGGCTTTTTATTTTGCGTTTTTGCTGTTGACAAATGCAAGCAGATGTGTTACAATGAAAGTGTCGAAAGACCGCATATATCACAGTTTGTCTGCTGTGTTCGGACATAAGTCACAGGTATCTTGGGTATCTTGGCTTCCAGCCGACGAAATAGGCGTTTCAGCCCTGTTGTTTTTCAGCAGGGCTTTTTTATTTTGCATTTTTGCTATTGACAAATGCTTGCGGATATGGTACGATATAGGTGGCTTAGAAATAAGCGTGGCGCACCCCGTTCAGCGCATTATAAATGTACGGCTTATGATATATTGCCGTTTGTCTGCGGTATCGGACATAAGTAGGTATTTTCTGCAGAGGCAGCTGCTTCCACCGACAAAATAGACATTTCAGCCCTGTTGTTTTTCAGCAGGGCTTTTTATTTGTATTTTGCTATTGACAAATGCTTGCGGATATGGTACGATATAGGTGGCTTAGAAATAAGCGTGGCGCACCCCGTTCAGCGCATTATAAATGTACGGCTTATGATATATTGCCGTTTGTCTGCGGTATCGGACATAAGTAGGTATTTTCTGCAGAGGCAGCTGCTTCTACCGACGAAATAGACATTTCAGCCCTGTTGTTTTTCAGCAGGGCTTTTTTATGTGTTGATATTTAAAAACTGTCATATTGCACATAAAAAGTGAGCAAATATTGTATAAGATTTTATGTATAAAAGTGAGAAAAACCTATGGTAATTTGGCTTTAAATCTGTTATAATATATATGTAACCGTGGGCGACGGGATAATTGTGTCCGCACGCTTCGGAATTCAAAAAATTTTTGGAGGTAAAAAACCAATGGCAAAGAAGTATTGTTATCTTTTCTCTGAGGGTAATGCCAACATGAGAGAGCTTCTCGGCGGTAAGGGTGCTAACCTTGCTGAGATGACAAATATCGGTCTCCCTGTTCCTCAGGGCTTTACGATCACAACGGAAGCTTGTACTCAGTATTATGAGGACAACCGTGAGATCAATCCTGAGATCATGGCAGAGATCAACGAGTACATTGTAAAGATGGAAGAGATCACAGGCAAGAAGTTCGGTGACAAGGAGAACCCACTCCTCGTTTCTGTACGTTCAGGTGCTAGAGCATCAATGCCTGGTATGATGGATACAATCCTTAACCTCGGTCTTAACGAAGAAGTTGTTGAGACTATCGCTGCTCAGTCTGGTAATCCAAGATGGGCTTGGGACTGCTACAGAAGATTCATTCAGATGTATTCTGACGTAGTTATGGAAGTTGGTAAGAAGTATTTTGAAGAGCTTATCGACGAGATGAAGGCTAAGAAGGGCGTTAAGCAGGACGTTGAGCTGAACGCTGAGGATCTTAAGGAACTGGCTAACCAGTTCAAGGCTGAGTACAAGTCTAAGATCGGTTCTGACTTCCCAACTGATCCTAAGGAGCAGCTCATGGGCGCTATCAAGGCTGTATTCCGTTCATGGGATAACCCAAGAGCTAACGTATACAGAAGAGATAACGATATCCCTTATTCATGGGGCACAGCAGTAAACGTTCAGTCCATGGCATTCGGTAACATGGGTGACGACTGCGGTACGGGTGTTGCATTCACAAGAGACCCAGCTACAGGTGCTAAGGGTCTGTTCGGTGAGTTCCTCACAAACGCACAGGGCGAGGACGTTGTTGCCGGTGTTCGTACACCAATGCACATCTCTGAAATGGAGCAGAAGTTCCCAGAGGCATTCGCTGAGTTCAACAAGGTTTGTAAGACACTTGAAGATCACTACAGAGATATGCAGGATATGGAGTTCACTGTTGAGCACGGTAAGCTTTATATGCTTCAGACAAGAAATGGTAAGAGAACTGCACAGGCTGCTCTTAAGATCGCTTGTGACCTCGTTGATGAGGGCATGAGAACTGAGGAAGAGGCTGTTGCAATGATCGACCCAAGAAACCTCGATACACTTCTTCACCCACAGTTTGACGCAAAGGCACTCAAGGCTGCTACTCCTATGGGCAAGGGTCTTGGCGCTTCTCCTGGAGCTGCTTGTGGTAAGATCGTATTCACAGCTGATGACGCTGAGGCTTGGAACGAGAGAGGCGAGAAGGTCGTTCTCGTAAGACTTGAGACATCACCTGAGGACATCACAGGTATGAAGGCTTCACAGGGTATCCTTACAGTTAGAGGCGGTATGACATCACACGCTGCCGTTGTTGCTCGTGGTATGGGTACATGCTGCGTATCTGGCTGCTCAGATATCGTTATGGACGAGGCTAACAAGAAGTTCACACTCGCAGGCAAGGAGTTCCACGAGGGTGACTATATTTCAATCGACGGTTCAACAGGTAACATCTATGATGGTATTATCCCAACTGTTGACGCTACTATCGCCGGCGAGTTCGGCAGGATCATGGGCTGGGCTGACAAGTTCAGAACAATGAAGGTTAGAACAAACGCAGATACTCCTGCTGACGCTAAGAAGGCAAGAGAGCTGGGTGCTGAGGGTATCGGTCTTTGCCGTACAGAGCACATGTTCTTTGATCCTGAGAGAATCGCTGCATTTAGAGAGATGATTTGCTCAGACACAGTTGAAGAGAGAGAAGCTGCTCTTGCTAAGATCGAGCCAATGCAGCAGGCTGACTTCGAGGCTCTTTATGAGGCACTTGAGGGTAACCCTGTTACTATCAGATTCCTTGACCCACCACTTCACGAGTTCGTACCAACAGAAGAGGCTGATATTGAGGCTCTTGCTAAGGCACAGAACAAGCCTGTTGAGACTATCAAGGCTATCATCGCTTCACTCCACGAGTTCAACCCAATGATGGGTCACCGTGGCTGCCGTCTTGCAGTAACATATCCTGAGATCGCTAAGATGCAGACAAAGGCTGTTATCAAGGCTGCAATCAACGTTAAGAAGAATCACCCAGACTGGACAGTTAAGCCTGAGATCATGATCCCACTGGTAAATGATATCAAGGAGCTTAAGTATGTTAAGAAGTTTGTTGTTGAGACTGCTGACGCTGAGATCAAGGCTGCTGGTTCTGACCTTGAGTACGAGGTTGGTACAATGATCGAGATCCCAAGAGCTGCTCTTACAG
>OLRG01001003.1_pt1 | contig 24218 bp, 19 predicted proteins | sample 1672331 | NCBI WGS metagenome assembly OLRG01 (sample SAMEA3136672, study PRJEB25190) | human gut metagenome
GTGACCCGGAAAACTACCTTCGTGAGAACTGGTACAGCACATCTGCAAACAACACAGCAGGATATGCAAATGAAGATGTAGACAAATGGCTGGATGAGCTGTCAGAAACAATCGATACAGATGCAAGAAAAGAACTGATCGTAAAGATCCAGCAGGCGATCATGGACGATGCAGCTACTGTATTCTTCGGATATGAAAACACCTTCCTTATCTCCAAAGCAAGCGTAGAAGGACTTGTAATGTATCCGATGGATTACTACTGGGTAACTGCTGACATGCAGATGGCTGAATAATAAAGGAGACTGTAAGAATGCTGGAAATTAAAGATCTGGCTGTACAGTATGGACATCATGATCCTACGATCGAGCATTTTAACCTTTCCATGAAAAAGGGTGAGATCATCAGTGTTGTAGGTGAGAGCGGAAGTGGTAAGACCACAGTGATCCGTGCCGTTCTGGGGGCTCTCCCCGGAGCGGGACAGGTTACTTCAGGAGATATCCTCTTTCACGGGGAATCTCTTCTGAAAAATTCCAAAAGCGACTGGAGAAAGATCCGTGGCAGCAAGATGTCAATGATCTTCCAGGACTGTGGCGGAACCCTGAACCCGATCCGTAAGATTGGCAGCCAATATGTAGAATATATTTGTACACATGAGGCTATGGCAAAAAAAGATGCCTGGCAGAGAGCAGTCACTATGCTTTCAAAAATGAGACTTCCGGATGCGGAAAACATCATGAACAGTTATCCGTATCAGTTATCCGGAGGTATGCGCCAGCGTGTCGGAATCGCTATGGCGATGACTTTTAACCCGGAACTTCTTCTGGCAGATGAGCCGACAAGTGCTTTGGACGTAACAACACAGGCACAGATCGTCCGTCAGATGATGGAGCTCCGCGATGATTTCGGAACAGGGATCATCATTGTTACACATAATATCGGAGTAGCAGCTTATATGGCAGATCAGCTGATCGTTATGCACCACGGCAAGGTGGTAGACCACGGAACCAGAGAAGAGGTCCTGAATAACCCGACCAGCGATTACACAAAGAAACTGCTTGATGCAGTTCCGGAAATGGAGGGAAAACGATATGTCTGAAAATCATGAGATCGTCATGCAGGCAAAGCATATTGTAAAACAGTTCCCTGCTTCCCGCGGAAGAACCCTGACTGCCTGCAATGATATCAACCTGACCATGTATAAAGGAAAGACCCTCGGGATCGTAGGAGAGAGTGGATGCGGTAAATCTACATTTGTCCGCATGGTGACTTCCCTGGAAAACCCGACCAGCGGTGAGATCCTTTATCACGGCAAAAACATCACAGGACTTTCAAAGAAAGAAACCTGGGAAAACCGCCAGAACCTTCAGATGGTTTTCCAGGATCCGATGGCATCTTTTAACCCGAAGATGAAGATTGGGGATATTCTGACAGAGCCTCTGATGAACTACAAAAAGATCAAAAGAAACGAAAGAGATGCAAAAGCAAGAGAACTTCTCCGCATGGTAGAACTTCCGGAAGAGTTTGTAGACCGTTATCCGCACAACATGAGTGGTGGACAGCGTCAGAGGATCAGTATCGCAAGAGCACTTTCTCTGGAACCGGAGATCCTGGTCTGTGATGAAGCAACTTCTGCACTGGATGTTTCCGTACAGGAGTCTGTCATCGAGCTTCTGGTACGTCTGCAGAAAGAAAAAAATATATGCATGATCTTTATCTGCCATGACCTGGCACTGATCCGTTCTTTCGCGCATCAGATCGCAGTCATGTACCTGGGACATATCGTGGAAACGATTCCGGGCGAAGATGTTTCAGGAAATGCAGAACATCCATATACCAAAGCACTTGTCGGAGCACAGTTCTCTGTTCATATGGATCCAGCCAAAAAGATTGAAAGCATTGAAAGCGAAGCACCAAGTCCGCTCGATGTACCGGTAGGCTGCCCGTTCCAGAACCGCTGTGAACACTGTACGGAACAGTGCAAAAAAGAAATGCCGGAATTAAAAGAAATTGCACCGGATCATGAAGTTGCCTGCTTTTATGTAGAAAATATCACAAAATAAACAGAAGGAGGCAAGTAGATGAAGAGAAGAATACTTACTCTGATGATGAGTGCGGCACTTATTGCCGGCACTCAGAGCACTGTGTGGGCCGATGTGGAAGACTACTCAGACGGAGATGTTCATACGATCGGTGTAGTTGTATATGATCCGGACTCTGCGGAGATGGAAATGTTTGCGGACTATTACCGTGATTACATCCAGGAAGGTTTTCCTGTAAAATTTATTTTTTCAGGAAAAATTGCAGATTCTGAGGAGGAAAAGGCATTTATCGAGGAAGCCAAAGCAGAAGGTGCAGAGGGAATCATTTCTTTTGCCGGATATGCAGATGGGCTTACAAATGTTATCAAAACCTGTGAAGAAGAGGAAATCTACTACGCACTGGGTTCCAACACGGTAAGCGATGAGAACTATGAGGCCATCAAAGATAATCCATGGTACATGGGAAGCGTCGGACCGGATCTTGAGAACGTTTATCAGGCCGGCTGCGACATGACAGAGTTTTTCCTGGATAAAGATGCCAGAAACATCGTGATCATGTCAGGAGGTGCGTCTTCTGGAAACAGACTTCATCAGGTAAGAACCTGGGGAATGCTGAACACTCTGGAAGAAAAAGCCGGTCTTGTGCTTGATGAAGATGCAGAAAAACTTTCTGCAACAGATAAAGTGACCGAACTCACAGACAAGGACGGAAATTTACACGTTACGATCTGCCCGGGATATACCGAGGGTGGAGAGGGACTTGACAATCTGGAGACCGCATTTGCGGAAGGTGAATGTGACACCGTCATGAGTGCGTTCCATGTATCTACCTATCTGGATAAGATCTCCGATAAGGAAAAAGATCAGGACAGCAACATCATGGTCGGCGCGATCGACAGCTTTTCTGAGCAGAATTTTGAAATCTTCAAAGAAAAAGATTCTTTTGGAAATGCACCGATCGACTATGTGCGTGGCAAATACGCTTCCATGGCAGGTCCGGCCTTCGCAATGATCTACAACGCGATCACCGGAACCCCGGATGTAGTCCGGGAAAACGGTGAGGCAGTACGCCTGTACCAGAATCTCTGGACTGCGAAGTCTGAGGAAGAATATGTTGAACTGTATGGGTATGCGACGGGGATTTATGAGAATGCGTATAGTTGTGATGACCTTATGCAGGTCATCGGGCAGTTTGATATGGATGCGGATCCGCAGAGCTTTAAAGAGCTTACGGAAGCGTCTGATGTGGAGAGTGTCAAGGAGAGAATTTTTTCCAATTAAAAAATTGGGTAAAAGGGATGGAGTTTTTTGGCTCCATTCCTTTTTTTATCCCTTAAATTCGTGGGATTTATTTGCTTGGGAGCAGAGAAAACCGCGAAGGGACGTCGCCCGTCCCCTTACCCTTAGCCGAGGGGTGTACAGAGGGGGCTGGCGTCGAAGCCCCCTTTGCGGTCTTCTTAGTCTACCAGACAAAATAAAAGAAAAAATAGAAAGTAAATATCAAAAAAATGAAACAAACCTTTCATTTTTTGCAACGTTTTTATAAAACCATAAAAACCACCCCATTTTTTTGAGTCTTTTGTCAATGGAATTTTCAAATGAAGTCGGCTACAATAAGGACAGTTGAAAGATACGTAAAGAAACAACGAAATCAATATTGTAGAAGAATCAGGAGGAAATAACAATGAAAGTTGGATTTATTGGTCTTGGAATCATGGGAAAACCGATGTGCAAAAACCTCATGAAAGCAGGTTACGAAATGGTTGTAACCACACATAATAAAGAAACCCTCAAAGAAATGGAAGCACTCGGAGCCAAAACTGTAACATGCGGACGTGAAGTTGCAGAAGAAGCAGATGTGATCATCACCATGCTCCCGAACTCCCCACAGGTAAGAGAAGTTGCACTTGGCGAAGGCGGAATCATCGAGGGCGGCAAAGAAGGAAGTGTCCTGATCGACATGAGCTCCATTGATCCTACCGAGAGCAAAGCAATTTCCGCAGAGCTTGCAAAGAAAGGCATCGACATGCTGGACGCACCTGTTTCCGGTGGAGAGCCGAAAGCAATCGATGGAACCATTTCTGTAATGGTCGGCGGAAAGAAAGAAACTTTTGACAAATACTATGACCTGATGATGGCTATGGCTGGTTCCGTTGTATATGTAGGACCGATCGGATCAGGAAACGTTGCAAAACTTGCAAACCAGATCATCGTTGCAGTCAATATCGCAGCCGTATCCGAAGCCCTCACCCTGGCAAAGAAAGCTGGAACAGATCCGGAACTTGTATACCAGGCAATCCGCGGCGGACTTGCAGGATCTACAGTTCTCGATGCAAAAGCACCTATGATGATGGACAGAAATTTCAAACCGGGATTCCGTATTGAACTTCACATCAAAGACCTGAACAACGCCCTCAATGCAGGACATGCCGTAAGCGCACCGCTTCCGCTGACAGGAGAACTTATGGAGATCATGCAGGCACTCAAAGCAGACGGACACGAAAAAGAAGATCATTCCAGCATTGTAAAATTCTACGAAAAAATTGGTAATGTAACAGTTACAAGAGACTAAAATCCGGTATATAATAAGGTAAGACTTTTGCTAACCGTAAAGAAAGCCTCGACAGGTTGCCATGAGCCTGCCGGGGCTTTTTTGAGTGGAATGGAGGACCTTTTATGTCAAAAATAGCGATTTTACTTCCAAAGGAATATATGCTGGAACAGGCAAGAAATGTAATCCGGGAGGACGAACTGGATATCGACATCCTCAAAGTGATCAAGACTTCCGACTCTGTCTATGAAGCAAGACAGGCCGTAGAGCAGGGCGCGGAGGTGGTTCTTGCCCGAGGTGTGCAGGCAGCTTTTATCCGCCAGTACACAAATATTCCTGTTGCAGAACTGACACTTACAGGCCAGGAAATCGGTCTTATGATCGCCAGCGCCAAGAAAAAAGTCCCGGACAAAAAGTGCCCGCAGATCGCACTGATCGGTTTCAAAAACATGTTCAGCGATACAACTTATGCAGATGAGCTTTATGACATCCGGCTGAAATTTTATGACATCACAGCCATTGAGCAGGCAGCAGAAAAAGTAGACCTTGCGATACAGGAAGGCGCAGATGTCCTGCTCGGCGGCGATACCGTCAATGCACTGGCGGCACAGAAAGGCATTCCGGCGCAGTTCATCGATTCCACAGAGGAGTCGATCCGTTCCGCTATCGGCGTGGCAAAAAAGATGATCCTGACTGCGGAGGCAGAGAAAAATTTTACAGCACAGTTTGAGACAGTGCTGGATAATTCCTACAACGGAATTCTGGAAATTGATGAAAACAAAGAGATCATGATCGTAAACCGTGCAGGAGAAGAACTTTTTCACAAAAAAGCTTCTCAGCTTGAAGGAACTGCCCTGGAAAAAGTGATCCCGGAACTGGAACAACGGTATATCGATGACGTTCTGAGCGGAAAAAGAGATTCATTTATGACCTCGGTCTATGTGGCTGGTGTTCCGATGATGCTCACGGCAGCGCCGATCCAGTATGAAAACAAGATTCGTGGCGCGATCATTTCACTCTATCGAAATGCTTCTGTCCGAAAAAATGATGCAGATGAGCTGCATTCCTATTACCTGAAGGGCTACGTGGCGCATGCTCATTTTTCTGATATCAGGATCACTGGTAAAGAAATGGAATACTGCGTGGAACTTTCCAAAATGTACGCCCTGTCAAAGAATCCTGTGCTGATCTGTGGAGAAGACGGAACAGATAAGGAAAAACTGGCACAGTGCATCCACAACAACAGTTCCTATAAAGCGGGACCTTTTGTTGCAGTGAATTGCAGCGGTATGACAGAACAGATGCAGGTGGACAGGCTTTTTGGAAACCCGGATGCAGAAGACGAGAGCATGAAAAAAGGGGCACTTGCGATCGGTGATCATGGAACGATCGTAATCTCTGAAATAGAAAAACTTTCACTTCTGTGCCAGTATCGTCTGTACCGTGCGATACGGTATGATTCCCTGATCCAGAATGACCTGGAGCGAAGCCAGACGCTGGATAACCGTATCATAGCGATAACGGGAGCAGATCTTTACCAGTATGTAGAGCAGGGCAGATTCCGGCAGGATCTTTATTATCTCCTGAACAGCCTTACGGTGGAGATTCCTCCGATTCGGAAGCGCCCGCAGGATATCCGTGCGATCGTGGAGGACTGCAGGGTAAGATTTACAAAAAGATATGCAAGATTTCCAAAAATCGCAGAGGATGCGATGGAGGCACTTGCCGGATTTGGATGGCAGGGGAATGAAATTCAACTGGAGTCGTTTTGTGAAAGACTTTTTCTTACTTCACCCAAGAAGACGATCACCAGTGACTATGTATATTTTCTTCTGGACACATTGTATCCTGTAAAAGAAAGAATTTCGGAAGATGGCACAACAGTGATCTATCAGCACCCGGAGGCCGCGCGTCTGACGGAACTTCTGGAAAAACACCAGGGAAACCGTTCTGCAGTGGCGAAGGAGCTTGGAATCAGCACAACGACGTTGTGGAGACGAATGAAAAAATATGGCGTGATAAATAAATATGATCTGACGTAAGGAGGAAACGCTATGGCGATCCATATCATAGATGAGGCAAACCGCTGTCTCAATTGTAAGAAACCAAGATGTATGGAAGGATGTCCGGTGCATACACCGATCCCGCATATTATCCAGATGTTCAAGGAGCACAAGGTCATGGATGCGGGGGCGGAGCTGTTTCAGAATAATCCGATGTCTGTGATCTGCTCGATCGTGTGTGACCATGAGCAGCAGTGTGCCGGTCACTGTGTACTTGGAAAGAAGGGGAATCCGGTGCATTTTTCCAGTATTGAGAACTATATTTCGGACACTTATCTGGATCGAATGAAACTTCAGATTCCAGAAGAAAAGAAAAAACCGGTGGCAGTGATCGGGGCAGGTCCGGCAGGATTGACGGTGGCGATCATTCTGGCACAGCATGGGTATAAGGTGACGATCTTTGAGCAGCAGGACAAGATCGGCGGTATCACACGTTACGGAATCCCGGAATTCCGTCTGCCGAAATCTATCCTGGATCGTCTGGAAAAGCAGATCCTTGCGATGGGTATCCGCATCCGTCCGCATACTGCGATCGGAACAGTTCTGACGATCGATGATCTTTTCCGCGACGGATATGCAAGCGTGTTTGTTGGAACAGGAGTGTGGAAAGCACGAAACCTGGGGATTCCGGGGGAATGTCTGGCGAATGTGCATTTCGGCATTGACTATCTGGAAAATCCGGCAGCATATGATCTGGGAGAAAAAGTCGCTATTATTGGAATGGGAAATGCGGCAATGGACGTGGCGCGGACAGCTCTTCGAAACGGTGCACTGCAGGTGACATTGTATGCCCGCGGAACGCATGTAGCAGCGAACTCGCATGAAATGGCGTATGCAGAGCTGGATGGCGCACAATTTGTCTTTGGAAAAGCAATCGAGCGCATCACAGAAACCGGCCCGGTATTCAAGACTTCGATCATTGATGAGAATAATAAAGTCGTCGGATACGAGGAAGGCGAAGACCAGGTGGAAGCAGATTCCACGATTATCGCCATCAGCCAGGGACCAAGAAACCGCCTGATCCGCACAACAGTAGGACTGGAAGGTTCCGACAAAGGTCTCCTCATCGTAGACGAAAACGAAATGACCACCAGAGAAGGCGTCTTCGCCGCAGGAGATGTCGTACACGGCTCCAAAACCGTCGTCCATGCCGTCGAACAGGCAAAGAAAGCGGCCGTGGCGATGATCGCGTATATGGAAAAATAAAATTAATATTAGTTCCAGAATTCTTCAGCCAGGGATATGAAATCTCTGGCTGCTTTGCTGAGATAACGTTTTTTGTGGTGACATGCCATGATGTTCCAGGAGGGCTTGCCAGGGAGAGTGAAGAATCGGATCTTGTCCTCGTGTCCACGGGCATAAAAAGCAGGAATGATGCCACAGCACATTTCAGCCCCGACCATAGTGGTGATGGTTGCATTGCTGGAGGTCTCAAAGAGTACATGAGGCTTGAAACTGGCAGATTCGAAGATGTGGTCGGTCAGGTCGCGAAGCGTGGATTCTTTGTACGTGAGGACAAAAGGTTCCTCGCGAAGCGCGTAAAGGTTCAGTTCGGAAATCTCACCCTCGCGAACAGGGACAGCATTTGTCCATCCTTCCTCCGGTGGTGTGGCGATCGGATGGCGGATCGGAACGGCAGCAAAAATATCCTCGGAAGCTAAAGGAATATAACTCAGAGCAGGCTTCTGCTGCTTCGGAACAAGTGTCACGAATCCCAGATCCAACTCACCGGATATCAGGAGTTCCTGCTGTTTCTGGACACTGAGTTCCCGTGGAGTGACCTGGATATTAGGATGCAGGCGGTGAAATTTCGGATACACATTAGAAAACATGGCGATCCCACGCCCAGGCGTAAAGCCAACACTGAGCTCCCCCTGCTGGATCTTCGCGAGATCATGGATCCTGTGATAAGTATCCTTCTTAAGCAACAGCATTTCCCGTGCAGCCTTCAGATAAATCTCCCCAGCTTCCGTAGGATGCCAGTCCGTCCGCGAACGATGAAAAAGCTGCACACCGAGTTCCTTCTCAAGTTTAAGAAGCTGCTGGTTGAGCGCAGACTGCGTGATATAAAGCTTTTCCGCCGCACGGGTGATGTTGTTTTCTTCCGCGATTGCTACAATATATTGTATTTGACGTAAATCCATTGTGGGTACCTCCTTACCTCCATTCTACCCCAATCCCCTCCATATTCCAATATATAAATTAGAAAAATTAAGAGAACTATAACTACAATGAATTTTACTTATACAACCGCCTGCGTTATAATAACCTCAACAAAGCAAAGGAGGAATCCCAAATGTCACTGCTAGTAAAAATAAACCAGTCTGACAACGTAGCCATCGCTGTTCAGCCACTGAGCGCAGGATCAGAAGTGGAAGGCATCCACATCAACCAGGACATCCCGCAGGCACACAAAGTCGCACTGGCTGACATTCCAAAAGGAAGCCCGGTCATCCGCTACGGCGTGATCCTCGGATACGCCATGAACCCGATCAAACGCGGCGACTGGATCAACGAATTCATGCTCGAACTTCCAACCCCGCCATCCGTAGATGACATGGAGTTCGGCAAAAACATCGTCACAGACCTGCCTGAACCGCCGGTAACTACCTTCGAAGGATATGCAAATCCAGACGGCGGCTACGCAGGAACCAGAAACATCCTCGGGATCAGCACCACCGTACAGTGCGTAACAGGAGTACTGAATGTCGCAGTAAAGAAAATGAAAGAAGAACTTCTTCCAAAATATCCAAACGTAGACGACATCGTTCCGATCAACCACGCATACGGCTGCGGCGTTGCCATCAACGCACCTGAGGCAAAAGTCCCGATCCGTGCACTCAGAAACCTCGCAAAACATCCAAACTTCGGCGGACAGCTCATGGTAGTCGGACTTGGCTGCGAGAAATTCACCGTACAGATGCTCCTCGATGAAGCCGACATTACACCTGAAAATGTCATCATCCTCCAGGAACAGAAAGGTTTCGATGCCATGGTTGATGCCCTCATGAAAATGGCAGACAAAAAACTCGCGATCCTCAACGAAAGAAAACGAGAAACACTTCCATTATCCAAACTCTGCATCGGCATGCAGTGCGGTGGAAGCGATGCATTCTCCGGCGTGACTGCAAACCCATCCGCAGGATATGCGGCAGACATGCTGGTAAAAGGCGGCGCAACCGTTATGTTCTCCGAAGTAACAGAAGTACGTGACGGAGTACATTATCTTGCAGAACGCTGCGTCAGCGCAGAAGTAAGAGACAAACTTGCAGCAGAAATGCGCTGGTACGATCATTACCTTGCAGAAGGAAACGTAGACAGAAGCGCTAACCCGACCCCGGGAAACAAAAAAGGCGGACTCTGCAACATCGTAGAAAAAGCCATGGGCTCCATTGCAAAATCAGGAAGCTCACCGATCGTGGAAGTACTTTCCCCGGCAGAAAAACCAACCAAACATGGTCTTATCTATGCAGCGACACCGGCAAGTGATATCGTCTGCGGTCCATGTCAGCTTGCATCAGGAATCACTCTGCAGGTATTTATGACAGGCCGCGGAACTCCATATGGACTCGCAGCAGCTCCGGTAATCAAAGTCTGTTCAAGAAATGAAATGAAAGCTATGTGGCAGGATCTGATTGATGTCAACGCCGGTCCGATCGCAACAGGCGAAGCAACGATCCAGGAAATCGGAACCCAGCTGTTCAACAAGATCATCGCAGTTGCAAGCGGCAAGGATCAGTCCTTCGCAGAGAAATACAAACTCCACAACGACCTCTGCATCTTCAACCCGGCACCGATCACCTGATATCCAGGTTTCAAAATTTCAACTGCATCTCATGCCTGCATGTGTATGCAGTTGAAATTGTAAATATCAAGCGACCCGCTTTTTTTTTACCCTAAATCGTCAAAAAACATGCATTTTACGCAATGCATGAAATAAAATGCGATTAAAATGAAACATATCATTTCAAAATCTGCAACATTAACGAAACCATAAAAATCACAAGAACCTTCTTGGGTATTCTGCGAATTGAACAAAAAGCCAGAATGTATATAATAAAATACATACAAAACAAACAAAGAAAAACATTGAGGCCGCAATGATTTCGAATATTCTAGGAGGAAGAAAAATGATACCTGTTGTAGAAAAAATGGAAGTTTTCCCGGTAGCCGGACATGACTGTATGGAATTAAACCTTTCCGGCGCACATGCACCTTACTTTACAAGAAACATCGTGATCCTGACAGATTCCAACGGAGTAGAAGGTGTTGGAGAAGTTCCGGGAGGAGAGAAGATCACAAATGCACTTGAGCAGGTAAAAGACCTGGTGATCGGAACAAGCATTGCAGATTACAAACAGACGCTCAACAAGGTTCGTAAATGGCTGGATGAAAATATCAAAGATGACGTGCGTGGCTTACAGACATTCGACCTTCGTACCGGAGTACATGTAGTAACAGCAATCGAAGCACCTCTGCTTGATCTTCTCGGAAAATTCCTTGATGTGCCGGCAGCAGCTCTGATGGGTGATGGAATCCAGAGAGAAAGAGTACAGTTCTTAAGCTACCTCTTCTACATTGGAGACCGCAAAAAAACAGATCTTCCGTACGAAGAAGAACCAGATGCAGAATGCGACTGGTACCGTCTCCGTCACGAAGAAGCCCTCACACCGGAAGCAATCGTAGCACTCGCAAAAGCGACCCATGAAAAATACGGCTTCGTAGATTTCAAACTCAAAGGCGGCGTACTTGCACCGAAGGAAGAACTCAAAGCAGTTCAGGCAATCAAAAAAGCATTCCCGGATGCAAGAGTTGATCTCGACCCGAACGGCTGCTGGAGCCTCAAAGAAGCACTGGAGATCGCTCCACAGCTCAAAGAATGTCTTGCTTACTGTGAAGACCCATGCGGCGCAGAAAACGGATTCTCCGGACGTGAAGTTATGGCAGAGTTCAGACAGCTCTCCGGAATGCCGACAGCAACCAACATGATCAACACAGACTGGCGCCAGATGCATCACTGCCTGTCCCTGCAGAGCGTAGATATTCCGCTTGCAGACCCGCATTTCTGGACTATGAACGGTTCCGTTCGAGTAGGTCAGATGTGCAACGATTTCGGCATGATGTGGGGATGTCATTCCAATAATCACTTCGATGTCAGCCTTGCAATGGTCGTACAGTGTGCAGCAGCAATCCCAGGAAAGATGAACGGAATCGACACACACTGGATCTGGCAGGAAGGACGCGAGCGTCTCACAAAACAGCCGATGAAAATCGTAGATGGATGCATCGACCTTCCGAAAAAAGGCGGACTTGGAATCGAAGTTGACCGCGAACAGGTTCTCAAAGCACACAAACTTTACATGGACAACTGTCTGGGAGCACGTGACGATGCAAAAGGCATGCAGTATCTGATCCCGGGATGGAAATTCGACAACAAGCGTCCATGTCTCGTAAGATAACAAACAATATAGGATGAGGGTCTGGCGACAGATTCTCCCCCTTAAAAACTTTAGTGAATGAATATATGGAAAGAGTATGAGGAAAAAACATGTCTGAATCAACAAGAATGTTATTAGGACTGGCATTAGGAATCATCGTAATGATCGTCCTGGTAATGAAAACAAAAGTACATTCCTTCATGGCCCTGCTGATCGCAGCCATGATCACAGGAATCATCGGCGGAATGCCGATCTCAGATATTACCCTCGCTGACGGCACAACTCAGATTGGTCTGATCACAGCCATTCAGGAAGGATTTGGAAGCACATTAAAGAGCACCGGTATCATCATCGGTCTTGGCGTTATGATGGGCGGTATTCTGGAGAAATCCGGAGCTGCCGAAAAAATGGCATACAGCTTTATCAAACTGATCGGTCAGAAAAACGAAGAATGGGCTCTGGCGATCACAGGATGGTTCATTTCCATTCCGGTATTTGCAGACTCCGCGATCGTAATTTTTGCACCTCTTTGCAAGGCAATGTCCAAAGTAACCGGTAAATCTGTAGTAGGACTTGCACTTTCACTGGCAGTTGGTCTTCAGCTGACACACTGTCTGGTACCTCCGACACCTGGTCCGCTGACTGCAGCCGGAATGTTCAATGTCGATGTAGGTCAGATGATCATCGGTGGTGCACTGATCTCCATTCCGATGCTGATCGTAGTAGTTTTTTACACAAAATGGATCGGAAAGAAAATCTATCAGGTTCCGAACGATGAAGGTGGATTTGACAGAAAAGAATTCAAACAGGAATACATCAAATCCATGGATGAACTCAATGCAATGATGGATGCAAAACCACTTCCGGGCTTCTGGGTATCTGTAGCACCGATCTTTGTTCCGATCATCCTGATCCTTCTCAAAACTGTACTTGGTTTTGCTGGTGTCAGCAACAGCGTAGTTGATTTCTTTGGTTCTCCGATCGTAGCACTTGGAATCGGTACACTTCTTGCAATCTACGGACTTGTTCCGAAGGAAGATAACAAAACAGTTCTCAAGATGATGGATGATGCCATCAAAGATACCGGTATCATTATGCTGATCACAGGTGCCGGCGGATCTCTTGGAAACGTTGTAAAAGTAAGCGGTATCGGTACTGCACTTGGTGAAATGGTTACATCCTGGGCACTTCCGGCAGTCCTGATCCCGTTCATCATTGCAGCACTTATGAGGATTGCTCTCGGATCTGCAACCGTTGCGATCACAACAGCAGCATCCCTGACAGCACCACTTATGAGTGTTTTAAGCATCAGCCCGCTTCTTATGTCCCTTTCCTGCTGCGTAGGTGCGATTTCATTCTCTTACTTCAATGACAGTGGATTCTGGGTATTCAACGGAATGTTCGGACTGACAGAACTGAAAGACCAGGTTCGATGCAAGACGGCCGTATCGCTGATCATGTCGGGCGTTGGTGTACTGGAACTGCTTATCGCACAGTTCTTTATCTAAAATCAATGAACAAAAATTAAAACATATAACAAGATCATTCAATCCAAAAAATATAGCAACAACGAGGAGGAAAAAACAATGGGATTTGTACCAAGAGGAATTATTCCACCAATCATCACACCACTTACAGATGACGGAGAAGTAAACTATCCAGTACTGCGTCAGATGGTCAATCATCTGATCGACAACGGCGTGCACGGTCTGTTTCCACTGGGAACGACCGGAGAGTTCTACGCATTTGATGACGATACCTACCGCAAGATCCTTGAAACAGTCAAAGATGAGACAAGAGGACGTGTTCCGGTTTACGGCGGTGCAAACCATATCACAACAAGAGGCGTTATCCGTCTGGTAAAGATCTGCGAAGAAGTTGGCGTGGATGCTGTTTCCGTACTGACACCAATGTTTGTATCCCAGACACAGGACGAACTGTACGCTTACTATAAGGAAATCGCAGAAAGCACTTCACTTCCGATCATCCTTTACAACAACAAACCAAAAACAAACGTAACCATTACACCGGCAACTGTTGCTAAACTTGCTGAGATCGACAATATCGTTGCAGTCAAAGACAGCACCGGTGATATGACAAATGCAGCAGAGTACATCCGTCTGACAAGAGATAACGACAATTTCCATGTACTGATGGGAAGAGATACTCTGATCCATGCAGCTCTCTGCTATGGAGCAACAGGCGCGATCGCATCCTGTGCAAACGTAGCTCCACGTATCGCAGCTGATATCTACGACAAATTTATGGAAGGTGATCTCAAGGGATCTTTGGATGCACAGTTTGAACTGGCACCGCTCCGTATCGCATGCGGTATGGGTACTTTCCCGGCGGTTATTAAGGAAGGGCTTGTACAGCAGGGCATCCCGGTTGGCAAGTGCCTGGCACCGATCGGCGAGCTGACACCAGAAGAGAAGGAGAAACTTCATCAGGTTCTGGTTGACATGAAGCTTGTTTGATGATATAAAATCTCCAGATAAATAAAAAGGCAGGAATGTAACATGCGGGTTTTCTACGAAGAAATGAAAGAAAAATTACAGAGCATTCTTGTGAAACATGGTTTCGATGAGAAACGTGCAGAGGAATCGGCGAAGAATTTTGCCGATTCTTCTTTAGATGGAGTGTATTCTCATGGCTACCAGCGTTTTCCAAGAGTGATCGATTATATTCAGAAAGGCTACATTGACGTAAATGCAGTGCCGGAAAAAATCACCGGCTTTGGTGCCGTGGAACGATGGGACGGCCATCTGGGAATGGGAAATCTCAATGCAAAAATGGCAATGCAGCGTGCGGTAGAACTGGCGGCACAGCTTGGGATCGGTATGGTGGCGATGTCCAATACCAATCACTGGATGCGCGGCGGTGCCTACGGATGGCAGGCAGCGGAAGAAGGATGTATCGGAATCTGCTGGACAAATACCTGTCCAAACATGCCGGCATGGGGAGCCATTGATGGAAGGATCGGAAATAATCCATTCGTTCTGGCTGTTCCGGATCAGAATGGAGAGCATGTTGTTGTTGATACTGCGATGGCACAGTATTCTTACGGCAAGCTTTCTGTATGCAGGCAGAATGGAGAAAAACTTCCTTATCCGGGTGGTTACGATGAGGAAGGCAGCCTGACCTGCGACCCGGCAGCCATCGAAAAAACAAGAAGAGTCGTCCCGATCGGCTACTGGAAAGGTTCTGGCCTCTCGATCGTACTGGATCTGATCGGCGGGATACTCACACTCGGAAGAACTGTGACAAAAGTAGGACAGGAATGCGAATCGGAATACGGCCTGACGCAGGTATTCATCGCGATCCGCCCGGAAGTCCTGAATCAGGATCCAGACAAAGCACAGGAAATCTTAAACGAGACACTGAAAGATATCCAGGCTTCCATTCCGGAAAAAGAAGGACATACCGTCCGATATCCAGGACAGGGAACACTCATCCGACGCAGGGAGAATCAGCAGAATGGAATTCCGGTCAATGAGGAAATATGGAAAAAGATATGTGAATTGTAATAAAAATCTCCCGCCATGAAGAAATTTGTGACCGGAGTTTTGAACATATCAGGGTGTTTTTACAGGAAGCGTTGTTTCGCGATGAATCAATACCGGTGGAATGATCTGGTGGACTGGTTCGGAAGAAAGTGCAGGTTTCCTTTTGTGGCTTTCTTTGATCTGAACGTTCAGGATTTCCATAGCAGCAGAGGCAATTTTGTCGATCTGCTGTCCAACCGTACTGATCGGAACGATGGCCTCTCTTGAGACAGGAGAGTCATCAAAACCGATGAGCTTATAATCATCAGGAAGCTTTCCGTATCGCCGGATCAGATGATGAAGTACGATATTGGCAAAAGTATCGTTTGGAAGAAAGATTCCCTTGGTTTTGCCGGTATATCTGATATCAATATCGTCAATCAGGTTCTTGAGAATCTGGGACGTTTCTTCATAACTGTGTCCTGTATCGGTAAGGATCAGTTCATGTGGGATTTTGTATTCTTTACAGATATCAGTAAATCCTTTGATACGTCCGTAGGATGGAATCTGCGAAGAAAACTCTGCGTTAATATGAATGAGTACATCAGCTCCGATTTTTGCCAGAAGACTGGTTGCCTGCACCCCGCCCATGTAGTTGTCTGTATTGACACTGCTGACATACTGATCTTCTCTTTCGATTGTTACGATAGGAATATTATAGGAGGCGAGTTCACGGGATGGTATCGTATGACTGAGAATGATCATTCCTTCAATCTTGTAGGAAAGGAGCTCCTGGATATATTTTCGCTCATTTGTCTCCTGGTCATCTCCTGTGAATACAAGAAACTTGTAGCCAAAAGTTTCGTAAGTTTTTAATATCTGGTTCAGAACTTCAGAATAGTAGTGCATATAGAGGTTTGGGATGATAACCCCGATAAATTCTGTTTTTCCGTTTGCGAGGATCCTCGCAACTTTATTTTCTTTATAGTTTAATTTCTCAAGAGCATCCGCAATGATCTGCTGGTTTTCCAGGGTAAGAGAGTCCGGGTTATTGAAATATCTGGAAATCGTTGTTTTGGAAAAACCGGTATATTTTGCAATATCGCTGAAAGTTATATTTTTTTTCCCCATAATAACAGAAGAGTCCTTTCAATAAAAAAACTGAATAGTATTACACTGCTTAAGAGTATAACAGAAATTGTGGTTTATAACAAGGACAAGCAATACAGAAGTGGTTAAGTAACCGGTTTTGTAAAAAATCAACAAAGGAAAAATACAGAATTTGTATATATCAATGAAAAAATAAGAGAATACTTGACGAAATCATATTCTGATGATATTATCAATTTATAAAGTAACCGGTTACTTTACCGGTTGCACAAACAGCAGAAAGGAAAAGGAGGAGAACATGAAAAAAACAAAACTGATTCTTCTTGCCGGTCTGGCAATGGCAGTCAGTATGACGGGATGCCAGAAAAAGGAAGTAAAGCCTGGCGATGTGGCAGGATACGATGAGGGCGAACAGTATCTTTCTATATGGGTACACAGTATTGAGGATACTCCGGAAGGACAGGTTTACAGGGAATCTGTAGACAGTTTTAACGAGAAATATAATGGCAAATATTTTGCAGATATTGAATTTATTCCGAGAAATGACAGCGGCGGCGGCTATTCGGATAAGGTAAATTCATCGGTGCTCTCAGGAGGACTTCCGGATGTTCTTACACTGGACGGACCGAATGTTGCTGCATATGCAGAGAACGGTATCATCCAACCTCTGGCAGACCTGACAGAGGAGGAGAAGGGCGAGTATCTGGAATCCATTCTGGAGCAGGGAACTTATGATGACAAGCTCTATGCACTTGGAGTCATGGAATCCAGTGTAGGCCTTTATTACAATAAAGATATTCTTGAGGAGGCCGGGATTGAAGTGCCGGATGCCGACCATCCATGGACAAGAACGGAATTTATGGATATTCTGGCAAAACTGAAGCCAATAATGGATGAGAAGAAGGGATATCCGATTGATATGACTTTCCCGGTAGGTGAAGCAAGTATTTATTATTATGCACCATTTATCTGGGCAAATGGCGGCAATCTGGTAAGTGATGATGGAATGACTGTAGATGGATATTTTAATTCAGAGAAAAACGTTGAGGTTATGAATTATTTCCATCAGATTGTAGAGAACAAATATATGTCAGAAGCTCCGGTCGAAAAGCTTTTTGAAAGCGGAAGAGCAGCCTTCAAATTTGATGGTGCATGGGAAGTCAATACCATATATGAGAACTATCCGGATATAAATCTTGGAGTTGCACCGTATGTGGTTGGTGATGACTGGGATGGTGAGAGATATACACCGACAGGATCCTGGGCATTTGCGGCTTCTTCTGAGACAGATAATATTGAAGGAGCAACAGAGTTGGTCAAATGGATGAGTGGTGTGGAAAGTGGTGTCAGAATCTGGAATGAAGCAAAGTCACTCCCATCAACATATAAGGCATTTGATCAGATCGATATATTCCAGACAGACGAAAATTACAAAGCACTGTACGAGCAGCTGAGTAAATACGGACACCCAAGACCAAAAACTCCTGTATATCCACAGGTAAGTACATCCTTCCAGCAGGCACTTGAAAGTGTCGGACTTGGCGGCAAGGATGCACAGACAGAACTGGATAAATCTGTAGAAAGGATTAACGCGAAACTGGAACGTTATACAAGAAAATAATGAAGAAAAAAGAATCAATATTAGGAATGGCCTTTTTTGGCCCGGCACTGGTACTTCTCACACTGTTCCTGTTCCTTCCGATGCTGCTGACTCTGGTTTTCAGTTTTACAGATTATTTTGCACTGAATCCGGATATGACACATTTTGTAGGACTTGAGAATTACGTAAATATATTTAAAGATGAATTATTTGTAAAATCATTTCTTAACACAGTGAAATTTGTAGTGATCATTGTACCGCTTCAGTGTATTGGGGCTCTTGTACTTGCTCTGGCTATTAACAAAGTTACTCACTGCAAAAAATATTTTAAAGTAGCATTTTTTATTCCTGTTGTAATGTCACTTGCAGTTGTATCAACTCTGTGGATGGACATCTACAGCCCGGAAGGAATCCTGAATACAATACTTTCTCATCTGGGAATTAGTGCACAGCCATTTATTCACAGTGCAAAACAGGCACTTCCATCTATTGCGATCATGAGTGTATGGCAGGGCGTTGGATATCAGATGATCATCTTCCTGGGAGGCCTTCAGAATATCAACCCGGCCCTTTATGAGGCTGCTGAGATGGATCATGCAAGTGCATGGCAGAAATTAAAAGATATTACACTTCCGGAATTGAAACCACTTTGCGTCTTTGTATTTATCACTGTTACGATAGGAGCTTTCCGTATGCTGGTACAGCCTATGGTCATGACCGGTGGAGGACCAGATCATTCTACGTATACACTTGTTTATGATATTTATGAAACAGGTACTATGAACTGGGAGATGGGTCTTGCTTCAACAATGGCGATTGTCTTTACTATATTTGTTGTGGTGCTGACAATTATACAGAATGTACTGACAAAAGGAAAGGAGGAGAAAAAACATGTTAACAAAAAAGCAAAAAACATTTAACTGGATTCTTGCGATTATTCTTCTTGCATTATCTGTATTCTTTCTGTTTCCGGTTATCTGGATGCTTGCAAACTCTTTTAAACCAGATGCAATGATCACTGCTGACATGAATTCTGTTGCAGCTTTCATTCCACCGGCTTTAAACGGAAATTATTTTGAAAACTATATATCCATTATCACGGATACTAATTTTCTCCGCTATATGGCAAACACGCTGTTTTATGCAGCAGTACTGATCGTACTTGGCGTAATTGTAAATGGTCTTGCAGGGTATGCTCTTGCAAAGATTAATTTTCCATTCAGAGATCAGTGGCTTCTGATCATTATGATGCTTCTGATCGTACCTACAGAAACGGTAATCACCATTCATTTCCTGATCATTGCCAAAGCAGGACTTCTGAATACGGTAATCGGTTATATATTACCAATGATCGTGAATCCATTTAATATTTTCCTGTTCAGACAGGTATTTGTAAGTTTGCCGGATGATGTTTACGAAGCAGCCCAGCTGGATTTCTGCAGTCCTGTAAAATACTTTTTTACAATGGTACTGCCAATGTCCAAAACAGTAGTAGCAACAGTCAGCGTGTTTACATTTCTTGGCGTATGGAATGATTATCTCTGGCCATCACTGGTATTTACTTCCAGCGATCTTCTTACAGCACAGATTGGCCTGAATTCAATTACGTCCAACGATAATACAACAATGGGACAGACACTTGCAGTGATCACACTGATCACCATTCCTGTCATTATTATTTACGCACTGTTTTCCAAACAGATTGTAGAAGGTGTAACTTCAACTGGTTCCAAGGAGGGTTAATGAATTATGAGTTTTATAGAGTTTAGACATGTAGGAAAAAAATATGCAGGAGCAGATAAGAAATCTGTAGATGACTTTAATCTTGAAATTAATGAGAAAGAATTTATTGCATTTGTAGGTCCGTCAGGATGTGGTAAATCAACAACTCTTCGTATGGTAGCTGGATTTGAAGAAATCACAGAAGGTGATCTGTACATTGACGGGAAAAGAGTGAATGAAGTTGCACCCAGAGACAGAGGTATTGCCATGGTGTTCCAGAATTATGCGCTTTATCCACATATGACCGTAGAGAAGAATATTGGATATGGGCTGAAAAATATGAAGATGCCGGCAGATCAGATTAAGAAAAAAGTAGACTGGGCGATTGACATTCTTGGTCTGCAGGAATTCCGTTACAGAAAACCGAAAAACCTTTCCGGTGGACAGAGACAGAGGGTAGCACTTGGACGTGCTATCGTAAAAAATCAGAAAGTATTTCTGATGGATGAACCTCTTTCTAATCTGGATGCAAAACTGAGAGTCAGTATGAGAACTGAGATCAGTAAACTTCACAGAGAAATGGGAGCAACAACCATCTATGTTACTCATGATCAGGTAGAGGCCATGACCATGGCAGACCGTATTGTTATTATGAAAGAAGGAGTGATCCAGCAGGTCGGAAAACCTATGGAACTTTATGATCATCCGGTAAACAAATTTGTAGCAGGCTTTATCGGTTCCCCACAGATGAATTTCTTTGATGTGGAACTTAAGGGAAATGTAGTTACATTTGAAGATGGAAATAAACTTACAGTTCCGGATGCCATTATTAAGAAACTGAATGGCAAAGAAGGAGAAATGATTCTGGGTATCCGAGGAGAAGATCTGAAGATGGATGCACAGAATCTGGAAGTATACGGCGAAAATAAACAGAAAGCTGTTATCACAGATACAGAAGTTATGGGAAATGAGAATAATCTGTATTTCCAGTTTGGAGGCTGCCAGGCTGTTGCCAGAGTTTCCAAGTATGAAATCAGTCAGGTAGGGGATAAAATTGAATTTGTATTTGTACCTTCCAAGCTTCATTTCTTTGACAAAAAAACAGAAGTGAATTATCTGTAAGGAGTGATCGTATATGAAAGAGACAAAAATATTCTTAGGTTCTATTGAAAAAGTAAAAGATTTTGTTAATGAAGTCAGTCGTCTGGATTGTGATGTTGATATTGTGTCCGGCAGATATGTGATAGATGCAAAATCTATTATGGGAATTTTCAGTATAGATCTTTCAAAACCTGTTAATGTAAGAATTCAGGCAGAGGGAGAAGAAGCAGAAAAGGCAGAACAGGTAATCAAAAAATTTGAAGTAAAGTAGGAGTTCAATTGTTTCATGCAGAAAGTATATGTAAAACCGGAAAATTGCTGGATAAATGATCCAAATGGATTTATTTATTACAAAGGCGAGTATCATCTGTTTTATCAGTGTTTTCCCTATGGACCTCGCTGGGGAAGAATGCACTGGTATCATGTGGTCAGTAAAGACCTGGTAAACTGGGAAAAAAAGGGAATTGCTTTATTTCCCAGCAAGACAGATGACAGAAGCGGATGTTTTTCAGGTTCAGCAATAGAAGAAAACGGCAAAATGTACCTTTATTATACAGGAGTAAATTATCTGAAAGAAAATCCGGAAGATATCAATCTGTGTAGTGACGAGCAGTTTGTTTCCGCCCAGTTGCGTCTGATTTCAGAAGACGGAGTGCATTTTGATAACATCAAAGATAAGAAAACAGTGATTCCTGTAATCCAGGATTCAAAAATGGGAGATGCACGTCATACAAGAGATCCAAAAGTCTGGAAAAGCGGAGACAGATGGTATATGGTTCTGGGAAGTACCATAAATGACAGACAGGGACGGCTTGTATTTTTTACAAGTGAAGACGGAGAACAGTGGAAGTGCACAAATTCTGTAACCAGAGAGAATTTTGGATGGATGTGGGAATGCCCGGACTATTTCAATGTAAACGGAAAAGATGTAGTGGTCTTTTCGCCGATGGGCTTTCTGAAAGATGGAAAAGCTGATGATGCGCAGACAATCTGCATGCAGGTAAAATTTAACAAGGAAGACTGCAAAATGGAACTTTCCGATTCTTATCAGTTTTTCGACTATGGAACAGATCTGTATGCTCCTCAGAGTACTGTAGACGAAAAAGGTCGCAGGATCATTATTGCCTGGCTTCGTATGCCGGAGCCTGTTGATGGCAAATGGCAGGGAATGATGTGCATTCCGAGAGTTGTGGAAGTAAAAAATGATCATATCTATTTCAGAGTACATCCGAATGTGCAGAATGCGTATACAAAGGCCATCAGCACACCATCTGAAGCAGTAGAAAGTGGATATCGTGTAAAATTCTCTCTGAAAGATGGGGAAAAAGTAGATATCGGTGGATATGTGATCAGCAGAAGTGGAAACAAAATCTGTACAGACAGAAGCCGCCTTTATAAAAAATTCCCTAATTTCAGAACAGAATTTGAGACACCGGAATTGAAAGACGGATTTGAAGCAGAAGTTTATGTGAACCCCAATCAGATTGAGGTCTATGTAAATAATGGCGAAGCTGTGATTTCCAATACAGTATATGATCTGGGAAAAGAAATAACTGCAGATACAGAGACAGTAATCGAAACATTAGGTGAATGATAATTCTGCGAAAATATCAAAAGCAGCTGTTACAAGAGAAAAAAATTTTGGTAAGCTCCGACAGGCTTTTTATAAACCTGCCGGAGTTTTTTTATATTAAAAATAGACAATAACAAAAGAATAGTATATGATTACTAAGGCAAAAAACTAGACAAAGGAGATTTATATGGCTATTCATATCATAGATGAGGCAAATCGCTGCCTGAACTGTAAGAAACCAAAATGTATGGAAGGATGTCCGGTGCATACACCTATTCCGCATATTATTCAGATGTTCAAAGAACATCAGGTTATGGATGCAGGAAAAGAACTGTTCCAGAACAATCCCATGTCCGTGATCTGTTCCATTGTTTGCGATCATGAGCAGCAGTGTGCAGGTCATTGTGTACTTGGAAAGAAAGGAAATCCGGTTCATTTTTCCAGTATAGAGAATTATATTTCAGATACTTATCTGGATCGTATGAAGATCCAGAAGCCGGAAGAGCAGAAGAAATCGGTGGCAGTGATCGGTGCAGGTCCGGCAGGTTTGACTGTTGCCATTATTCTGGCACAGAATGGATACAAAGTAACTATTTTTGAGCAGCAGGACAAGATTGGCGGTATTACCCGTTATGGTATTCCGGAATTTCGGTTACCAAAGTCCATTTTGGACCGACTGGAGAAAAAGATTCTGAAGATGGGTATCCGTATCCGTCCTCACACAGCTATCGGTACCGTATTAACTATTGATGATCTGTTCCGGGATGGCTATGCTTCAGTATTTGTAGGTACCGGTGTATGGAAAGCACGAAACCTGGGAATCCCGGGAGAATGTCTTGCCAATGTACATTTTGGTATTGACTACCTGGAAAATCCTTCTGCCTATGACCTGGGCGAGAAGGTAGCAGTTATCGGTATGGGAAACGCTGCTATGGATGTGGCACGTACGGCGCTTCGTAACGGAGCACTGCAGGTAACCATGTATGCAAGAGGAACTCACGTGGCAGCCAACTCCCATGAGATGGCTTATGCAGAACTGGACGGAGCAGAGTTTAAGTTTGGAAAAGCCATTGATCGTATTACAGAAAAAGGACCTGTGTTCAAAACTTCTATCATCGATGAAAACAACAAAGTAGCAGGTTATGAGGAAGGTGAGGATCAGACAGAAGCTGACTCCACCATCATAGCCATCAGCCAGGGACCACGTAACCGCCTGATCCGTACTACAGGCGGTCTGGAAGGTTCCGACAAGGGACTTCTTATTGTAGATGAAAATGGTATGACCACCAGAGAGGGAGTTTTTGCAGCCGGTGATGTAGTTCATGGCTCCAAGACCGTAGTTCATGCAGTAGAGGAAGCCAAGAAGGCAGCAGCGGCAATGATCGCTTATATGGAAAAATAAAAGAATTATTATTGTAAATTATGATGAAAATGAAAGGGGCTATCTATTTCCCGACAGACAATCATGAGAAAATCTCACCACAATAAATGAAAACTGGATACTAGCTATACGTTATGTAGTGGTATACTTAAGGT
>OLRG01001006.1_pt1 | contig 24165 bp, 26 predicted proteins | sample 1672331 | NCBI WGS metagenome assembly OLRG01 (sample SAMEA3136672, study PRJEB25190) | human gut metagenome
CTTGTGCGCAGACTTCTGATAATACCAGTCAGGATATTTTACTGGCAGTGATAAGCCTTTGTAATTCTGTCGCTCATAGTTACAGACATTCCAAAGTTTATATGCTGCATAGCACATATGCCCAATGATATTAGATTCTGCGTTATTTAATTTGATAGTTGTTTTTTGTGATAGCAGCATATAGATTCCTCCTTCCTTGAATTTCTTATTTATATTTAATATGCCAAATTTGTGATAAAATGTAAAATTTTGCGAAAAAAATCTCCGCATGAGATGCGGAGATAAAAAAGTCGTATACGATATTTTTATTTTTTATGCGCTTTCATCTCGGATATAGAATAACCGAGGATTCCCGCTTTAAATCCTAAAAAAGAAATTTTATCCGGTGGGGAAGAGGTAACCGCTGATGGATTTGGTGCCGTAAAGGATACTGTAAATAAAGAAGCGCTGTTATCAGATATCATTGACGAGATAAACAGTAAAATGGGACTGAAACTGGACGGCGATATCCTGGTGCCATACATCAAAGAAATCAAAGAAAGAGCGGCAGCAAGTGAGGAATTATCAAAATATGCCGGTTCTAATGGCGAAGGTGATTTTTCTTCTCCGTTCTACAGACTTATCAAAAAGATTCTGATTGATGAAATCATGGTACTCAATGGAATTGGCGGCGAAAAAAATAGAACTGCAAGTATGACCGAAAAAGAAAAGAGCGAAAGAAAAGTATTTGCAACAGAGATGGTAAAAAACAGTGAGGAAATCAGGACTGTGTTTGGGATGTTTCTGGATGAGGTGTATAGAGGGCTGAAAAGTATGTGAAAAAAGAAAATGGTTTGGATTTTTTTTGTGGCAGGTTTTACCTGCCTTTTTTATTGCACAATTTATATTTTTTCCTATTCGTCATTTTAAATCTGAAAAAAAATCCGCAAAAAAATAGCTATTAGAAAATTTTACGCATAACAGCTATAGACGAAGGAGAGGTTAAATGACGATAGAAAAATACATAGAAGAAATAGATAAAGATGGTCTTGAAAATGTTTGGGATTCCATCATAAAAAACGGTTTAAGTGAAGTTCAAAATGCAGGAGAACTGTATGAAATTGGACTTGCTCATATCAACAAAAAAGAAAAAAAAGAGAGCGGAAAATACTTTACACCGTTTGATGTTGCAGATGTAATGTCTGACTGGTTTGCTGGATTAAAAGGAGAAAATGTTTGCGACGTTTGCTGTGGAACCGGAAATCTAATTTTATCATATTTAAACAAAATAGGTTACACAGCAGCACGTGATTTGATAGCCAAAGGCCACCTGTATTTATATGACAAAGATGCATTGGCTTTAAAGATATGTGTGGCTCTTATATGTAAGAAATATGGAAATGACTTGGGACCTCAAATACATAGCATTGTTTGTGATTTTCTTGATAAGAGCATATCGTTACCGGAAAGCTGTAAAGTCATCAGCAACCCGCCATATTTTAAGATTTCAAAAATAGACAAAAATTGGCAGGAAACTGAAATATTGAGAAAGAGCAAAGAATTTTATGCAGCAATAATGGAGAAAATTCTAGATGAAAGCGAATCATCTGTTGTAATTACACCTTACAGCTTTCTCGGCAGTGAAAAATTCTTGCCGTTACGAAAAAGAATGAATCTCTATAACGGATTTATTGTTGCTTTTGATAACGTGCCTGGAAATATTTTCGCAGGTAAGAAACACGGAGTCTTCAATTCAAATTCAACTAATTCCGTCAGAGCCGCAATTACAGTAACGGAAAATCGTAGCAACGTATCTGGATATAGGTGTTCAAATCTTATCAGATTTAAAAACGAAGAGCGAAAAAAGCTTCTAAAAACAAACATTTTAAACAGATTTGTCGGAACTACGTATCAGATTATAGACAGCACACATGCGAAATATTGCAAGTGCGGACCAATCTTTGAGAATATTTACAAAAAATGGACAAAAAACAGCATTGAGCTAAAGACATTGCTGAGCGTTGATGGGGAATTCAATTTATATGTTCCAAATACTTGTAGGTATTACACTGTTGCATCCGTAAAAGAATTAAATAGGACCGGAAAGATTCGCTTAGCATTTAGCGATAGCGACACATCAAAAATCGTGTACTGTTTTTTAAATTCTAGTTTCTGTTATTGGTATTGGAGGCTGTTTGATGGCGGAATCACATATACAGCATCATTGCTAAAATCGTTACCAATTATCGACCCAGCATTGCTACAACCGGAAGATAAAACACGACTTCTTAAGATTACTGACGAAATGCAGAGGTCAGAAGGTAAATACCTTGTATATAAAAAAAATGCGGGAAGCATGCAAGAAAATATCAAGTTTCCTGACAAATACAGAACAGAAATAAATGACATCTTTTTAAAAGCTATCGGAGCAGATAAAAACTCGTCTATTTTTAACGAAATACATTCAAACTCCGTATTTTCAGAGCAAGATAAATAGAAAGGCAGCAGCTTATGAATACAAAAGAGAAAGCTACAAAAGAAATTTTAAAAAAAATTTTCGAATCATCCACAAAACTTATCATGTCCAAAAAGGACATAAAAAAAATAGAAACATATTATAAAAAGAACAGCAGTAAGTTTGATAATGTTGACGACTTTATAGCTTCAAATGAAAAAATTGGATGTTTGGTGAACCGCTTAAAATCTGGAAAAGACGAAATAGGAAAGCAGTTGAAAGCTAAAAAAGCATTGCAGCCCGGAGTTTTGTATGAATGTGTTGTAGCGCAGACATGCGCGAAAGCAATGGGGCTAAGAAATTATGTTGATTTGGAGACTGCCCCAATCTCAAAGACACCAAAAGAAGCTGTAAAATACATAAAAGAATCAAGGTATACGGCATGTGCTGCAAGGTATGCTTATTACAAAAAATCAGACGACTCCAATGCTGTTGTTCAATACGGAAATCCAGCTGCTGGTGATATGGGTATCGCTATTAATGGACAGGAATGTAAAATTGAAATCAAAGACATGCCGGCTTTGCTTATGGACAAAGACCTTATTTATGATGAAAACGGAAAGATAATTATCACTGACGAAATCAAGAGCAATTACCCAGGATACGTTAAGTATATTCAGGAGTTTAACAGTAAGACATCTATAATTGATAAAATGGGAAGCAATTATAAACTTTTTGATGATGGTGACACAAAAGCTATTGGCTTTGTTAAATCTTTTTTGGACTCATCCGATATTGATATAATCATGACGGCAACAAACAAAGACGAACTGATTGGCTTAACGCCAGAACTGATAGACTATACTTTTTCTGACAATACTCCGCTGATTACAGTGGCAGGAAGTGAAATCCGAACTACTGGAAAAAATTCTTTAGCAAATGCATTTACACCACAATATTTAAACAAAATCCTCAATGAAAAAGATATTGCTATCGAGGACGGTATGTGCCGCGTTAAAGCAAATAACAAAAAGGTGATTGGGTGGATTCATGGAAGAGGAAAAGATAAAGATACTGCGACACGTTTTAAAATCAGCAATGCATTTTTTGTAAAATCAGATGATATAATTGTCGACAATGACTATGTTAAATTTCCAAAAGAAAAAATCAGACAGAGCAAAGGGGGCGTCTCTCTTCATATTAGTATCAAACACACAAAAAAAGAAATCGGCAATGTCATCCTTCAGGCATCAAAAAATATAAATGTAGTTGACGATGGCATTCCGCAAATTGCCTAAAAGGAGGTGAGAAAAATGAGTGGAGATACCGAATTCTAAAACACAACAAAGCCACATACACAACATTTACAGCCCGGCAAAAGTAATTGCCGGGCTTATTTTTACGTTTTTCGCTATTTTAAAAATCCCGCATATTAAAACCGTAAAAATATATTTAAAACTAAAACAAAGAAAAGGAGACTTAAAAAATGAGTAAAAGCAAATGGATTTACAAAAATCTCAAAAGCCCGGAATTCAACGTGCTTGCAGAAAAGTTTGGTGTACATCCGGCCATCATTAAGATTCTCGCTGACCGTGGTGTGCAGGGAGAGGATGCTGTAAGGGAATATCTGGAAGCAGATATTGCAACCGTTTCTGATGGTTCTGAACTGACTGATATGCAGCGTGGAGTAGATATTATCTACGACGCAGTGAAAGCAGGAAAATACATCAGAATCATGGGCGACTATGACGTTGATGGCGTGACCAGTACATATATCCTCTACAAAGGTCTGACCGGACTTGGTGCAAAATGTGATAAGTTTATCCCTCACCGTATTACAGACGGCTATGGTCTACATGAACCAGCAATCCGTGATGCGTATGAAGCTGGCGTACAGGTTATCCTGACCTGCGATAATGGTATCGCTGCTGCGAATGAAATTAAGCTGGCAAAAGAGCTCGGAATGACAGTGGTAGTCACTGACCACCATGAAGTTCCTTACGAAGTAAGGGACACATGCTGTTCTGACGAAGACGTTAAGTCTGAGGAAGAACAGCATGAAGCTCCTTGTAATGAAGATGAAGCCGGAACTCGCCACTACATCATCCCTGACGCCAACGCGGTCATTGACCCGAAACGTCCAGAAGATGACGGTGTTTTCAAAGAAATTTGCGGCGCTGTTGTTGCCTGGAAATTTATGGGCTGCCTGTATAAGAAATTCGGAAAAGAACAGGAATTTAAAAATTCGGACTTTCTGGAAATTGCCTCTCTCGGCACTGTCTGCGATGTAATGGAATTACAGCATGACAACCGCGCAATCGTTAAAGAAGGGCTTAAAAAAATGCAGGACACTTCAAATATTGGCCTGCAGGCACTGCTTGAAGTTCTTGGACTGAGAGACAAAGCTCTGACCTCTTACGATTATGGTTTTAAGATTGGCCCGTGCATTAACGCCGAGGGCAGACTTGACACCGCAAACGAGGCGTTTGACCTGCTGGTTGAGACTGATTATGATACCGCAATCAAACGTGCAGAGCAGATGCGAGACCTGAACGTAGAACGTCAGAACCTTACGAAAGAAGGCATGGAAGAGGCGTTCAAAATCATTGATGCAGAAATGCAGGATGACAAGGTTTTGGTTGTCTACCTTCCGGAAGCACATGAAAGTATCGCCGGAATCATTGCCGGTAAAATAAGAGAGCGGTATTGCAAGCCTGCTTTCGTTCTTACAAAAGGTGACGGTGATTTCCTGAAAGGTTCCGGCCGTTCCATTGAAGCATATTCAATGTATGAAAAACTGGTGGAAGTGAAGGACCTGATGCTTGGTTTTGGCGGTCACCCAATGGCTGCTGGATTATCTTTGAAAGAAGAGAATCTGGAAAAATTCCGTCAGGAACTTAACGTCCGCAGCGGCCTGACCGATGCGGACTTTATCCCGAAGGTCATGATTGACGTGATTCTTCCGGTTGATTTTCTGACACAGAATTTCATCAGACAGCTTGAAATCCTTGAACCGTTTGGTAAGGGAAATGAAAAACCGGTATTTGCCCAGAGTAGCGTGAAAGCAAATCGTGCTGAGATTATCGGTAAGAACAAAAATGTTCTTAAGATTACATTCAACAGCCGAAACTGCAAGAGCGGTGTATGTTTTCATGATATTGAGACGAAAGAACAGTTTTTGAATCAGAATGGAAAACTGTACGACTTCAAGATGCTGTATTACCCAACACTCAATGAGTGGAATGGCGTGACCAGCATTCAGGCGAATGTTCAGGATATCTGTTAATTTTGGATTGATACCGGCGGCGAAGCCGCCGGAGAAAGGAAAAAATAATGAGAAAAGAGACAAAAACCACTGAACTTGCAAGTACTGATAGAAAAATCCAGGACTGCAAACTGCTTCCATTTTTAATTGAGTTTTTCTTTGGAGTGGAGGTAATCTGTGCAACACGTTTACGCGCTACCTGGATGGTTGCTTACAAAAACAGTAACGGAGACATGTACAGCGTGTATTGGCAGTTCAGCCTAAAAGACCCTTGGTTGCTTCCTAAATATGACCCTAATTTTTGTAGTGGTCCACTATATGGATGGCTGTTCTTTTACTTCGGAAGAGAGAAAGAAAAATCCACAAATTGATAACTCGATAACAATATGCCGGCAGAAAATGCCGGCTTTTTCTCTTGCCTGAAAATATTGCATATTAAGATTACAAAAATCAATTGCAAAGAAAGGAGAAAAAAAATGAGAAGAGAAATGCGTGATAAAAGCGAGTCCGGAATATCTGACAAAAAAATATTCAGCTATTACCAGTACGACAGTTTTCGCGATGAAAAAATTATTGGCATTGTAATGTCCTCAAACTTAAAAGAAGCGGAAAAAACTGTGAAGGACCATTACAGGAATGCTTATCGTGGAGATTTTACCGTGAATGGATGGGAGATTAAAGAAATCGAACTTTCCGACGATGGTTGTACTGAAATTTATTACGGTGGTTAATTTTGAGCTGGCATCGAAAACGCAAACCTGAATTAGCAATCTTATCTGTGCTGCAGAAATGCAGCACTTTTTGTGTTTATTTTGCATATTGTATTTATACAAAAAAAAAGGAGGTGAAAAAAATAATGGAAAATAAAAAGGCAAAAACGCTTTCTGCGACCTCTACCATTCTACTTACAATCTATACTATTTTCATGGTGCTGGCGGAAGTCGGGATGTTCTCCATCTGCAATTTTGTGGCACATATGGTTAATTCCGGAGTAGATATCGCTTCAGGCGGGATTACCTCTGGTGGATGCTATGACTACACTTTGCCGGGTGCTGCAATTGGTGGTATGTTCGCAGGCCTTGGCAGTCTGGCTTGGGTTGCGGTTGCCGCGGTCATGATGTTCTTTATCATCATATGTATCATTTACATCGCGGTAACGGCAATTTCTTATATGCTACTCCGCAGAGGATTCTTTAAGGCCGATGCGTGGATGAAGATTGCTGTTTTCGGCGTAACTTTTCTTGGCTTTATCGTTTCTGCACAGCTTTCCGGATTGCAGATGCTTTGCGTTACAATCCTTCTGCTTCTGCCTATCGTCCTTTCTGTCATGGTACTGTTTGCTGAATGTCAGTGTCAGTGCTCTGAATGCAGAAAAGAGGATACAAAAATAGAGGAAAAAGAAGAGACGAAAGAAACGGATGAACCGGAAGTGTCAACGGAAACAATTAAGAAATAAGTGGGAATTCTCGGTTATTGAATTGCCGAGATGGAAACGCCTAGATATACAAATAAACAAAAATATCGCTTGCGATTTATTGATTTCTCTATGCTTCGGCGTAGAGAAATTTTTATTTTCTGCAAAAATTTTTCGCAAAAAATCGTCCCGTTTTAGATTTTTTCGGCATATTAACTATGTAAGAAAGCAAGAAAAAAGCAGGAGGTTTTGATATGGCAAAGAAAAAATCCATACGGATTGATTTTGTAAAATCTTGTATTACATATAACAAACTGAATACGATTGCTAAAAGTGCCATATCAGACATGCAGTCTTTTGGTAACCCGATAACCTTACCGGTGGAACACCGGAGTAGCCTGCCGAGCTACGGAGTCACGCTTACAGACGTGGCATAATATGTCACCCGGATAGACAGGAAAAAAGAGAACCTGCTGGTTCAAAGCCTGTGTCTTTGGGCTGTCTTCTTCGGAAGCCTGCTTCTTTAGATGCAGGTAGTTCACCAACTGAAAGGAGAGCAGAAGTCAATAACCCGCGCCCGAGATAAATCTCGGACGGGGCTTGTAAAAACATACATATTTTTATTCTGTATTTTTTATTAGCCCTGTTTAGATTTGTCGGAGGCGTTAACCGCAAGGTCGTGATTGATTAGCCTTAGTGTGCAGCGGAACCGGCTGCCTTGCGCAGTCAGGGATACTTCTAGTACGCTACGTTACCGGTAAAATAGGCACCCTGTGGATACTCCTCAAGTCCCAGGTTCTGCGGTATACAATTAAACATCTCTGAGGGTAGGAGAAGTGTTGTATACGCTAAACTACCGATTAACATTGGCGATGAGGACAACCATTCTGAGTAGGTTCTGGCTTGCCAGTACCGAAAGGAAGAGAACCTGTATGGATTGTTATCAGGTATCTTCGGATACTTGGTAACGATTGATGCAGAAGGCGTAAGCCTTCCGGCTATGCCGGAGATATTTTAAAAAGGAGGGCAGTTTATGTCCGTTGCAGTTGTTAGTAAAACAGGCATGTTATTGATGCCGACAAGCGAATACAGAGCGCGTAAGCTGCTCAAATCTAAAAAAGCAATCATACACGGATATCATCCGTTCACTATCCAGTTAACAGAAAGAGAGACCGGTTATATTCAACCGGTGGAACTCTGCATGGACACTGGATATATACATATTGGAACATCTGTAAAATCAGAGAAGCACGAATATCTGGGAGAGCAGATTGACACATTAACAGATGAGAGGCAGAAACATGATGCCTGCAGGATGTACCGCAGGCAGAGACGGAACAGAAAGAGATACCGTCAGCCACGGTTCAATAACCGAGAGCGGGACGACGGATGGATTGCTCCGTCCCTGGAACATAAGAAGACCATCCATATCCAGGCGATTTCACGTATCTGCAAAGTGATACCGGTTACCGATATTACCTTAGAAATGGGAAATTTTGATACGCAGGTTTTAAAAGCCAGGGAAGAAGGCAGGCCATTACCACAGGGATTAGATTATCAGCATGGCGAAAGATACAGCGTTACGACGCTCCGCGAAGCAGTATTTTTACGTGATGGGTATACATGTCAATGCTGCGGCAGGACCATTAAAGATGGTGCGATTCTTCATGCGCATCATGTAGTATACAGAAGCCAGGGCGGAACAAACCGTATATCTAACCTTATTACGGTATGTGATAAGTGCCATACGCCGGCAAACCATAAGCCTGGTGGAAAGTTATACGGATGGAAACCAAAGGTTGCATCATTCAAAGGCGCGACATATATGACTACCATTCGGTGGAAATTATATAACGAAGTTAAAGCGTTATTCCTAGATATTGATATCCACATTACATATGGCGCTGAAACGAAAGAACGGCGCAGAGCATTTGATATTACCAAATCACACGTCAATGATGCTTTTGTAATGGGACAGTTCCATCCAAAGCATCGCTCAAAACCTGTATGTTATAAGAAAAAGCGCAGAAACAACCGATGTTTAGAAAAGTTCTACGATGCAAAATACATTGACAACCGTAACGGTAAGACGCGGACGGGCCAGGAGTTGTTTAATGGAAGAATTAGCCGCAACCATAAGAAAGACTCCGAGAATCTACACCAATACAGACGGCAGAAGATATCAGCAGGCAAAAGGACCATAAGAAAACAACATTATGCAATACAGCCTCACGATATCGTTATATTCAATGGAGAAAAATTTGAAACATCCGGATGTCACAACAACGGAACAAGGGTAATCTTATTACCGCAGAAGAAATCTGTTGCAATTAAAAAACTGAACATTTATAGATATGCTGGCGGTTATTTCAAATCAGCATTTAACCAAAAATAACATAAGGAGAAAAGCAGAGAAATGTAAAACCGCGCATTCCTCCCCATCCGATTATGAAACAAGGAATATTGTTTCTACGTCAGATGGGGTATCCTGCGCAGAAAATGATGAGTAAACAATTAATCTTAACAAATCCAATGCACGGCTGGTGCACATTCAGAATCCAAGAGAAAGGAAGTTTTTGTTACTGGGCATCTTTAAGCTATCTGACAGATGTAATGTATGACACAATGCTGGCATGTTTTGATTACTTAACAAGAGGCGCATCCGCCGTTATTTACAACCGGGAAGGCAACGGCGATATCACTGTGGTTCTCAGTGGTGATACTGTATACATCATTGACGAAAATTCTGAAATGCCGCTGCAGGCAACCAAAGAATTTACTCCTGTTGATTTCTGCCAGAGTGTTCTGGACTGCTATTACAAAAATCCTTCTGAATGGATTAATTTCGCTAATATGAACGACCCGAAAGACAATAAGGACGAATACGAGGAATACAAAAATCGTGAAGCGTATGAGATTCAAAATATGGTTGGAAATATCAGAACTATTCTGAACGCAAAGACTGGAAAATCAAGCGAATGGGTGGAAATCATGTGCGACCATTTCGACCAGGAGGAGCAAGCCTGGTGCGTGAACGCATGGAAAAGAGGATATGATAATCCTGAATATAGCACAGTCATTGCAAAGATTTCTGTGTCAGGAGAAATTGAGTATCTTGACGAAAAAGCAAGGACAGATACATATGCGCAGGAAGTTATTGAGGAGAGAATCAGGTTGCTGAAAAAATAATGTTATTGAAGCCCGAAAAAACGGGCTTCTTTTTTTATTACATATGCATGCACAAAATATTATCCATGATACACTGGAATTTCCAGCACCATGGAGAGGATATCCGTTCTAAAAGCCTGGCTAAGCCAGGCTTTTTATTTTGCCATGAAAAAATCATATTAAAAATGCATTCAAATAAGCACCAAACAAGAAAGGAAGTAAAAAATCATGAAAAAAGTTAACGGAAGAACAGGAAAAGGACAGCATCAGGTGAAAGGCGTGAAGGTTGTAACTTCAAGAAGGTTTGCTGAGGTAAATGGCATTGCCGTAGGCTCTATCTCACACAGACTCACCAAACTGAGGAGTGAATATCCGGAACATGTCTACCGGTTCAAAGATGAGCTGCCTCTGTATTTTGATGAGTTCATGGCCGAGCGGATTGTCGAATCCATGAATGAGCATCCGGTGTGGCCAAGCAAGATTCTGAATAAGGCAAAATACAAAAAGTTTTGTCTGAAATACAGCGCTATTCTTGGAAACAAGGTAACCGAAACTCAGAAAACCGGAAAGGTACAGGCAGATACATCTGCAAATATCACTGATATTGCAGCGGGCGAAAAGGAGCCTTTCAAAGCATTTGAGCCTGAATCCACAGAGGCTGAAATTCAGAGTCTCAGAAATCAGCTGGAAGCCATGTCAGAGCAGTATGCATCCCTTCGCAAGAAATACGAAGTACTTCAGGATAAGTACAATACAAGTGTAGAAACATTTGCAGAACGTCTTTACAACGTTGCAATGCGAAATGATGCGGTACTTTCAGATGATGTATACGACCATGCTGACAACATTATTTCTGTATGACACAAATTTCCATTCTTGAGAGAGAAAGGCCGGTTAAGGCTTTTCTCTTTTTTTTGCCTATTTTGCATATTGTAAGAAAATAAAAAAAGAGGTGATAAAGATGTTCTATGTAATAGTGCAGACAGGCTGCATGATTATCATTGCGGTTGCCGCAGTGAAATACCTGATGCCTGACATCCGGAAAGTTTGTCGGATGATTGCTGATAGCGGGGAATCGAAAGAAAAGAAAAAGAAGGCAGAAAAAGAAAAGAAAGATATTCCTGCAGCGGAGGAGAAGACACCAGGGCTAAAAGAAAAAGAAGAAAAAGAACCTAAAAAAATAGAAATAGCGGGGGATAATAGCAATCCTGAAACGATTTCACCAAGCGAAGATACGGAAGGCAGTGGTGTCACAAATTCAGATTGTCAGACTGAGAAAGAAGAAGGGGAGTTTCCTGAATGGGAGGAGTAGAAAAAATGGTTAAAAATAAAAAAATATTATATCTACCAATAATACTGGCGTTAAGCATCGGATTCATTTTTCCGATATCGGCTCATGCAAAAACATACAAAAAAGATGACCAAATTGTAATAAAGAATCCGGCATATACGAAGGAATTTCAAGAACGGGAAAGAAAAATCAAAAGAAAAGCACAGGAAATAAAAGAAAAAAATACGACTTATAGATTAAAAACATACGCCAGACAAGGAGACAAAGATTTCACTGATTTAATCCCGGATACCGCAACATCTATTATATTTACGGATGAAACAAAACCGAATAACGAAGATGTTATCGATGTAGATGATAATGGAGACGGCGGAGTAGTTGCCTGGCTAGAAGATAGCGGAAAAGTAATGAAAGTATCTACACAAAAGAAGGGACAAAAAATAGAGATAAGTAATTGCATGTATTTATTTTCAGGGAAGAAAAACCTTGAGAGCATTGATTTGACTATGCTGGACACAAAAGATAATACTAACATGGATGGTATGTTTGCAAAATGTGAAAATCTAAAAACCATAGACCTGTCACCACTAAATACAGATAGTGTAGAAAATATGAGCGGTATGTTTGAAAAATGTAAGTCTCTAACTGAGTTAGATGTTTCATACCTGAATACATCTAAAGTAACAAATATGTTTACGATGTTTTCAGAATGTGAAGGATTGAAGAGTTTGGATGTCTCAGGTTTTGATACATCCAAAGTAGAAGACATGACATATATGTTCTCATCTTGCAAATCACTGTCGGAATTAGACCTATCATCATTTGATACTTCAAATGTAACAGATATGAGTGGATTAGTCAGCTACTGTTCTGCATTAAAAAATATCAACCTTTCTGGGTTTAACACGGAAAAAGTGGAAACAATGGAAAGCCTGTTTGAGGGATGCAAAAATCTTGAAACTATAGATATCTCTTCATTTAACACAAAAAATGTAGCGGATATGTACAGTATGTTCTCCGGATGTGAAAAATTAAAAAAGTTGGATTTATCAAATATAGATTTCCAGAAAGTAACTGATGATAGTGATATGTTTGAATCATGCGATAGCCTGGCCGAATTAAAAGTTGGAAGTACATTTAAGCAGAATAGTGATTGCTATCTGCTGCTTGACGTTGCATACACATGGAAAAATAGCAAAGGAGAGGAATTACCTTATTACACTTACAAATTTCCCGAGAATGTGGCAGACACATATACAAAAGTGCCAATAAGACAAACAAATGCTGAATAATTTTTTGTAATTCATTTTTTCAGCATAATACTGAAGAATCATATTACAAAGAGAGGAGATTTTATCATGACAGTAACAGTAATCATTCTTAGCGTAGCAATATTTGCTTTCCTAATTGGAGTTTCAGCAGGCATAGCAATTGCCTCAGGACGCGGAAAAACAAAAGAAGAGCAGGATAGAGAGGATAAGGCACAGGTTTCTTTTTGCAATGCTTATGCCAAAAAGAAAAAAGTGCACATCTAATGAACTCGTCAGAAGCAGCACCAAGATTTGTCTTGGTGCTTTTTTGTTTCGCAAAAAAACAGGCATATTGAATTTGTAAACCATAAATAGAGCAAAGAAAGGAGACTTTAAAAATCATGAAAAATCCAAAAGAATGCTTCTGCCTGCGACAAAATCAGACATTTTTTGTATTAAATGAGTTAACAATGGCAACCGGAGATGATGGAAGCGAGCCGCTGACATTTCATCATGAGACGTTCAGCCGATTCAAGTTCGTAATCATCAATTCTGACAAAAAAGCAACCACTGCAAATATCCCTGTGTCGGAACTTCCTGGAATATTCGAAGAGGTAAGGAATAAGAACATCCTTAAAAAGATGAACAGCAGTGAAAATAAAACATTTGGGATGATAAACTCCATCGGAAAGATGACCCAAAAACTGGTGTATAAACTTGTAGGCCAGCCCTCTGGCGCATCTTCGGCTGCGACAAAGGTTGATACGAACTCACCAGCATTTACACTTGCTATCAGTGCAGGACAACTGAAAGGGAAAACACCTGTTGCTGCACTTCTTGAAAATGCGGAAGTTAATAAAAAACTTCTGCTTAATCAAATTGCATGGCTGGAGCCAAATGTTAATAAATATCCAAGAAACAAGGACCAGATTAAGGCAATTAAAGAGGCCCTTGACCTTTATGAAAAGGGACTGCTGAATAAGAACGTTTCGGCAACAGTTTCTTCCGCTACAGCCACAACAAACAACAAGACTGACCCAAATGTGATTTATCACACGGGATTCAGGCCGTTGGTCAGAAGAAAGAATCGGAACGGGAACTGTTTCGTTTATGAGATAAAAATCATATGGCATGAGAACCTGCCAAAACCGGTTGAGATAGAGATTAGAAACTATTATGCACCGGTAGTACAGGATGAAAAAGGACTTCTAAACGTAAAAGCCAGAGAGAGAGAAGATGAAACTAAAAATAGCTTTTCACTGACAATGGATGAATGGTTCTGGATGGAACATATCCTTGAAGCGCAGATGAGGACTTTTGAAAACATCTATGCGCCGAAAGCATATCGTGACGCAACAAATGCAGAAAGAGCAAACCGAAACGCGGCGCTTGGTCCAAACACCACAAGAAATCCTGCATCCTGACAAAACATATTGAAAGGGGTGTAGAGAGATGGCGAAATATTTAGAGTTAAGGAATATATGTATGATAGAGCCAGAGAATGATGAGCTTGTGCAGGTCTCCTATCTGTGCGATATGGATTCGCAGATTTGGGAAGACGAACTGCTTAACGAATGCGGTGATATCCGGAGCGTTGGTATGGCAAACGACAAGGTCTTTATGAGCCTTGGAATCTATCCGGTTTCAATAAATTATGAAAAGGACGGTACAACCGTCCGGGCAAGGGAAAATTCCATGCTGGAGTTTGACTGGGTTGAAGATAATATATATAAGCCAAACAAAAACGGAATCAACCTGCTTTGCAGGATGAAGCATCTGAAGGAACGAGCAGCCTGAGAAACAGGCTGCTTCTTTTTTTTAAAAAAATTCGCAAAAACCGTTCATGTATGAAAAATATTCAGCATATTACATATGACGAAAAAAACAGAAAGGAGATAACGCGGAATATGCCGCTAAAAAATACAAAAAATAAGCCGGCGGACTTCAAGGTCTGCTTTTTGGATACAGAATTTAATGCTACTGATTATAACAACCAGAATGATGGATTTCAGGAGATAACAGAAATAGGCGCAGTAATCTTTCAGAACGGAAGACCAATTGACCGATTCACGCAGTATTGCAAGATAAAAAAAGGTCATAAGCTCACGAAAAGATGCAAAAAGATAACCGGAATAAAACCGGATGTTTTATCAAAAGAGGGTATCCCATTCAACCAGGCTATGAAAAATCTTAAAGAATTCCTTGACAAACACGAGATATCAAAGGTTTATACATTTGGACCGGCCGATGCGTTTGAGATGCGCTCAACGGCTAAACTCAACGGTTCAGATGCGGATGTCCTGGACACGATAAAAAGAATCAGCAATGTATATCCAATGTTTGCGAAGACCCTGTCTTTGCATTACGCTTTCTCTCTATCAGATATCTGCAGGATATGTTACATAGACCATGAAGCAAACGGCAGGGCCCATTCAGCGCTGAATGATGCGGAAGACACCGGTTTTGCGTTTTATAATATGAAAAGAGGCCGAATCAACAAAGAAATCCTGCAGGAAATCAATACCCATAAATATCACGTGAAGATTTACCGTGAGAACAGAAGTGTAAATATGGCAAATATAAAAATGCCATCGGTTGTAACTGATGAATTCATCAGAAATCTGGAAGAGGTGTTTAAAAATGCAGGGCAGACGTTAAATGAGCCAATAGTCAGGGCAATGCATGATGACATGATGCGGATAATCGGCCGGCCAGATTTGGAGACTGGAGAAAGCGGGCTGTAGTGCTACGGCTCACGCACAATAACAAAAATATATAGAAAGGACGAGTAAAAAAAATGAGCAACAAACTATACAGACCAAGGAGAAAAAGAAGAAAAGAAAAATTATCATTGATTGATAAGATTGAAATCGGAGGAATCACGATTGCAGCAGTGGTATTGATTGGATGGTCCAGCTGGTCAATTGTGGATTCCTTCACCCCGGACCCGGTCATTCCATCCCGTGAGGTATACACAGATGGTATTTCCAGTTATATTGCCGGACTTACATCTGATTCAGACAGCACGGATGCGGAAAGCACAAGCGCGACTGACACAGACAGTTCCGATACAGATATAAAAGATGCTGATTCGGATAAAAAAGAAGAAAAAGACGATGAAACTGACAGCGAAAAAGAAAAGAAGAAGGCAGAAACAACAGCCGCTGCAGATATGCAGAAGGCAGCAGATGAAGCAGCGAAGAACCAGGCAGAGACTGCAGCCACACCAAGCCAGGCAGCAGAGGCTGCTGACACAACCGCGGCAGCGCCAGCAGAAACTACTACAGCACCAACTTCCTACATTGCCAAAGAGGCTTTAAACATCCGCCGTACACCAGACGAGAAAGCACAGGTCGTTGCCAATTATCAGGCCGGAGAAACTTTAAATATAACAGAGGACGACTCTACACATGCCGGCTGGCTGAAGGTAAGCAAAAACGGAGTTGAAGGCTATGTTTCAAAAGATTTTGTTAATGTCAACTAAAAAAAGTAGAAAGGAAATTAAAAAATGCAGAAAAAGAAAGTAATGGCTATCTTGCTCTCCACAGCAATCGCCGCTTCAACGTTTATCGGATGTGGAGCAGACAAGACCAAGGACTATAAAGACACAGATACGGTCATGTTTATTGACAAGGATAATAAAATTGATTACGCAACAGCCTGTACATATACACGTATGATGCAGGCAGAAACTTATAGTTACATGCAGTCCATGCTGCAGCGATTTAATTCATCTGCTGCAGATGTGGATATGTGGTCACAGTCTCTGGAAGACACGGATGAAGACAGCAAAAAGTACAAAACATATGGAGAACAGTTTAAGGGAAATATTCTTGATGCGCTGGCATCCCTACTTCAGGATAAACTTTACGACAGCAAAGAATATGAGTACAAAACATACGGAGAACAGTTTAAGGGAAATATTCTTGATGCGTTGGCATCCCTGCTTCTGGATAAACTTTACGGCAGCAAAGAATATGAAGTCACCTTCACCGACGATGACAAGAAAGAGTGTGAATCTGTTGCTGATGAGTTTATCGAAAAGATGTCAAAAGATGACCTGAAAGCAATGCACGCAAGCAAAAAGACAATGATGAACGTGCTTGAGCTGATGACTTATGAAACGAGAGTAAAAAATGCGATTGAGTCAGACGTGGATACCAAAGTCAGCGATGACGAGGCCGGCCAGTCAACATTCAGTTATGTAGAAATCAAAAAGAAGGATGCAAAAAAGAAAGAAAAGAAAATCAAATCACTTATCAAAAAAGTTGAAGCAGGTACAGACATCAGTACAGCAGCGAGTGATGCCGGGTTTACAGCACAGAGCGTTACATTCACGACAGCAGACCCGGAGTATGATGAGTATGGAAAAGAAATGCTGAAAAAAGTGTCAAAAATGAAAGACGGAGAATGTGACAGTTATAAAGACGCAAAAGGCAACACTATCATTCTTTATATGCAGAGCGTGAATGACCAGTCCGCCACTGAGACAAAAAAAGACGATATCATCAGCGACAGGAAAGATAAGGCTTATGAAGACAAACTGGATGAATGGAAGGACAAAAAGAAAGTTACAATAAACAAGGATGCCTGGAATTCCATTAAGACGGATAAGAACGAAGTATTCCAGCGGATGGAGACCGAAGAGAATAGCAGCGATAGCGATGACAGCACCGGAACGACTGTTGCCAATAGCGATGATTCTGACACGTCTGTAAGCGTATCATCCTCAGACACTGACAGTGAAGACCCTAATAAGTCCAATTCCGGCGATTCTGACAACACACAGAAAAAGGATTCAAATAATAACAGTACAGACACAAAAACTAAAACAGAGGAGGAAAAATAATGAAGGTAGGTGAAATGATAGGCCTCAATAGCATTGGTGTGAAATCAGAAATCGATGCTGCAATGGGCCGTATCAAAAAAATCAATGAAGAACTTATGGATATTGACGATACAGCCGCTGACTGTGAATGCGCGTATTTTAGACCGTCAGCAGATGGAGGTCCGGCGGAATGCGAGCTTATGACAAATCTTTATTGCAAAGCCGGAAAGTGCCCGCTGGTGAAATAATGAGAAAAAAGACACCTGAAAGCCTGTAAGTGCTGTTCAGGTGTTTTTTTGTCAACTCGCGTTCATTTTTTCAGAGTTTCTGCATATTGGTCTTGGCCGGAAATGCCGGCAGGAGGCAAAACGAAAATGAGTAAAAATATAAAAAATATAAATATGATTGAACTTTCCATGGAATCTGGTAACGAAGACGTCAGGCCTGAGTTATCCATGATGCAGCGAGCTTACGCTCGCTTGCACCAGACGCGGACGGGGTTTTCGACTCCCACGTACGCGTCCAATTACCTTCAGACCGACGGGCAAACAAATTTGGCCGCGGTTTCCCGTCCGTCGATGAAATCTGGTAACGAGTCAGGCTTTGCCTGCGAGTTGTCAATGGAATATGGTAACGAAGACGTCAGGCCTGAGTTATCCATGAAATCTGGTAACGAAGGCGTCAAAACTGAGTTATCAATGAAATCTGGCAACGAGTCAGGATTTGCCTGCGAGTTGTCAGAAGATATCCCGCAGGAATACCGGGATTTAGTTTCTGATATCCTGCAAAACGAAGATTTTTTAAAACTGCGGCTGTACCGTCAGCACAATTGGTCAAACCGTTTGATGCATAGTATCAATGTGTCATATATGTCATGGTATCTAGCCAAGAAATGGCATTGTAACGAAAAAGTGGCGGCGAGAGCAGGTTTATTGCATGATTTTTGTTTGTTCGATTTTCATGAAAAGCCACCAACAGGTGAGCATCAGGCCTTTTTTCATCCAAAGGCGGCAGCAGAGAACAGCATTGAATACTTCCATGTCTCAGAGCGTGAAAGAAGTGCAATATTAACGCATATGTTTCCGCTTGGCCCAATTCCAAAGAATAAGGAGGCATGGATTATCACGCTGGCCGACAAAATCTGTGCTACGGCTGAGTTGTGCAGCATTACTATTGCCCTGGCAAGAAAAGGCCGGGTAAGGATTGCGATAGGTTAAACCTGAATTGGTGAATGGTACAAGCAGGACATGTAAGATGCCGAAGAAGACACAAAAAAATGCACTCACAAATCGTGAGTGCATTTTTTTGTTTGAACTTTAATTGAATGGGATATCTTCATCTCCATCAAAGCCAGGCGCTTCCGGTGCAGGCATTGCTGTATCGGGCACTGGATTCTGGGCAGATGACGGTGCGGCCTGCTGTGCTGGCTGAGGATTCTGCGGAACATCAGCATTCGGACGGCTGTCAGCAAAATCTGCTTCTTCTACAACGACCTCTGTAGTGTAGATAGTACGTCCCTCCTGATTTGTATAGGAGCCGGTCTGAATACGGCCGCAGACACAAATCTGACGTCCTTTTGTGATGTATTTCTCAATAAACTCGGCGGTCTTGCCGAATGCTACGCAGTTGATAAAGTCAGCACTTTCTTCACTGTCACGGCGAAATCTTCTGTTCACTGCGAGAGTGAATCTTGCGATAGTAGTTCCGCTTCCTCCAGCTGCCGTTCTAATCTCCGGGTCTCTTGTAAGTCTTCCCATTAAAATTGTTTTGTTCATAATAGATTCTCCTTTTCTTTATTTTATTATTCTTTAATGAACACTTATAATATGCAGAAAAAAATATGTGATAAAAAACCAAAAAAGGTTTTTTAAATTCTTGCAATAATCTGGTTTACATAATCATAAATTATCGGAGCAGTCGCTTTTAAGCCCTCCGGGTCTTCGTGGTTAAGACGGAACGCTTCAGCAAAGTATTCCATTTTATTTACCGTGTTCGCGTCAGCCAGAGAATATTTTTCTTTCAAAGCAGGCATTTCAGTATTATATGACTGCTCGACCTCTGCTGCATCTGACACATAACCGTCATTACCAAAATTTTCTATATCAATGGCATGCCCTAATTCATGATACATTGCTCCTTTTATGGAATCCAGGCTGTCTCTGATATACATAAGCCGCTTCTGTCCATCCGGCCCACTATAATAGTGTGTTAAGCCATTCATAAATGAATTTTCATTACCATTATCTGGTACTAGTCCGGAAGATTTAATTGGGTTATCGCATAATGTAATATTGTAATTCTTTAGGATATTTTTGTATTTTTCTTCCATTTGGTTGATGATATCATAAGTATATCCAACATATCTGGATGAGAGCTTTGTATCGCTATGTAAATTTAAGGGGGTTTGGTAAGTGCTTGACAAATAGCCGCCCCAGACGTATCCCTTATCCGTATGAGCCCATGTTCCGTCGTCATCCAGGATATTTACAGTCTCTCCTTTCTCGTAATATCCGATTGCAGGGCTGTTTTTATCTTTGCTTTCATGGATTTTTAATTTCACGACAGCAAAGCCTGAGCCCTTAGGAATATCTGGACGCTTGCCGTCGTCAAGAGATACGATGCCAACAACGGTCGGTAGTGGGCCTTCTGCATATACATCATTGGCGAATACCAATGGAACAATTGAAAGTTCGGTCGTGAGGCCAAACAGACACAGATTTAATATTTTTTTTAAATGCATTTTTTCTCCTTTCTGTACTCTACGCTGATTTTTCTGGCAATACGAATATCGCCTTTTATAATATGAAAAAACAAAACAAAAAAGTTCGGATGAAAAGCTCTGTATCCAACGATAAAAAAGTTTAAAAAGTTTTCACAAAACGCGTACCATTTTAATTTTATTTTTCATTTTAAATATGGAGGCGAAAGGAAGAGAAAAAATAGCGGCTTCACACAGTCGTAACAAAAAATTTCTTTTTTTTATTTTATTTGTCATATTGTATATGTAAGACAAGAAACCGACTTTAAGTCAGGTAGAAAAACCGCCTTACACACAATATCACAGCGTGTATATTCACAATCATGACTGCTTTGAGTCATGAAGCAACACTATATAAGGAAGGAGACTAAATGAAAAATACAGCAAGAGTCCTTATAGGGGGAGCCCTTGTTGCTTGCGGATGTGGCTTTTTTCTATACCCGAACTTCAGGGAATGGAATACTCAACGTGAAGTAGAACAAATCATAGAGACCTTTGATAAAACATACGACAGGGGACTCAACGAATCAGACAGTGTAGCACATGAAAATGATTCCAAAACTACTAAAAAAGCAGACAACAAAAAAGATGAACACGCAAAAGTGACAACAGCGACAGCTACTCCGGCTGAAGGCCAGGACAAAAGCACCGACGAAACTACACAAAACGGCCAGACAAACGGGGATAAAAATAAATCAGCTCAAACAGCCAGACCTTATCAGGCTCTATACGACAAAATGGAATCTTATAACAAAGACCTGATTGATAATGGACAGTATATAGCGGATGCGTGGAGCTACGAACAGCAACCGTTCGATTTGACTGGACTTGGTATAGATTCTGATAATCCGGCAATCGGGTACATAGAGATACCCGATATGAAAATACGGCTTCCACTGCTTCTAGGGGCTTCTACCGAAAATCTTGAGAAAGGTGCAGCCGTAATGTCAAATACCAGCATGCCGATTGGTGGTACTGACACAAACTGCGTGATAGCAGGACACAGAGGATGGGAAGGCAGCGCATATTTTCAATATATAGAGAATATGAAAAAAGGTTCAAGAGTCTACGTAACAAATCCGTGGGAAACCTTGGTTTACAAGTGCGTGGATATTAAAGTAATAAATCCAAATGACGTTGATTCCATTATGATTCAAAAAGGAAAAGATATGGTTACTTTGTTATCATGTCATCCGTACGTTTTAGGAGGAGGACCTTACAGATACGTAGTTTTCTGCGAAAGAGTGGATACGCAGGAACGGAAGGAGACTGATGGAGTCATGAACCCAAAGTCAAGCAACCCGTCATCTACAAGCGAGGAGATTGGTGATACGGATTCAGCAGAGAAAAACACTGCTAGCGCAAGTAACTCTGTAAGTCATACAAACCAAACTGAATCCTCACCAGCAATTGTTCAAAACCAAGAAGGACTTGACCTTCTTGCATTAGAACAAACACTGAGATACATGCTTCCAATTATAGTTATAATGATATCAGCACTTATCGTATTACTGCGAAAGCCGAAATCAAAACATAGCAAAAAGCAAAAAAGCAGGAGGCATAAAAGAAACATAAATAAACAATCTAAAAACAAAAATAAAAGGAGAAAATCAATATGAATAAGATTTACCAGAAATTAAGCATGGCTGCACTCTCAGCAGCAATGGTGGCTGCACCAGCAATCAACGTGTTTGCAGCACCAGAAGATATTATTGACACATCAAAGAAGGCAACCCTTACTATCCATAAGTATGATATTACCGCAGCGCAGGCAGACGGTGTTATTCCGAAAGATAATCCGGAAAAGGCATTTAAGACAGATGGAACAAAAGATGCTGACGCGGAGAAAAAACTGGAAGATTACAAAATCAAAGGCGTGCAGTTTAGCTATCAGAAAGTCGGAGACATCTGTACAGAGACTGTAGCTGGAAAAATTCAGGTAATGTATGTGATTCCGCCTGAACTGCAGACTATCCTGGGACTGACAACAACAAGGGATGATAATAAATACACATCCGATGAAATTAACGACGCCCTGAAGACCGCTCTGGCAGACAATACAGTGACAAAAAACAAACTTGAAGATTACATCAGAGGCGGGCACGGAACAACTTCTATGCCGCTTACTGATGAGGATGGAGTATCCCAGGCAACAAACCTGCCACTTGGACTCTATTTAATCGTAGAGACAGAAGTACCGGCAAACGTACATACAACTGTTGACCCGTTCTTCGTATCTCTGCCAATGACAGACCTGCAGGGAACACACTGGTTCTACGATGTTGATGTATATCCGAAGAACCAGACAAACATCCCTACACTTGACAAACTCGTTCGCCAGCAGGATGATGCTGTTGACCACAACAAGCCGGAATACCTTGATTCCACAACTGTATCAGAGGAGGAGATTGCAAACTATATCATCATCTCAAAGCTCCCACAGATGACAAGTAAAGCAACATATCTGACACAGTATACATTCACCGATAAGATTGATTGTGGCGTAGAGTACCAGAAAAATGCAACAATGTATTTTTACGACAACGAGGCTGATGCAAAAGCAAACAATAAAGAAAATGCAGTATTTACATGGGATGCCGCTTCCGGAAACTTCAAGCAGGACTACACGACTGCTGCCGCAGCTAAAGGAACTTCCACAGCTGTCTTCTCAATGACAGAAAAAGGACTTGCAGCGCTCAATAAACAGAAAGCAGGTGTTCAGTATTCTGAGTATTCCAACCTCTATATGGTAATTTCTTATGATGCAAAGCTTCTGAATTCCGACAACGCAATCCTTGGAGATTCAGGTAACACAAACAATGTTACTCTTGAGTGGAAGAGAACAAACATGGCCGATTTTGACACTCTGAAGGCAAGAGCAAGAATTTACACTTACGGAATTGACCTGAAGAAAACATTTAAATCAGGAGCAAATGCCCAGGCCGGAGACGCAACAAAAGTTAAGTTCTCACTCCGCAACAAGACAGATGACTACTATGTAAATGCCATCCAGAAGACACCTGGTTCTGGTATCTACTATGTAACAGGAAGCGATAATAAGAAAACCGACGAGGCGAACGGTACACAGTTTTCACCAGCAGCGGATGGAACACTTATCATCAATGGACTTGAGGCCGATGAGTATGTTATGACAGAGTTAGAGACATCTCCAGGATATACTCTCCTGAAAGAGCCAATCACAATCAAGATTAACTCTACAAAAGATGATTTCGTACCTTCAAACACAACACTGTACGATACAAAAGATAAGGCTGCAAACCAGGCTGCAGGACATACAGATGTTATTGAGACAAATGTCAACAAAGCATCCGCAACAGTTGATGGAAACAAGACTAACATGAAGGCAGATGGCACATCTACAAATGCAAGAGTTGAGATGGCAGTAACCAATACACCTGGCTTCAAACTTCCTATGACTGGTGGTGCAGGTACAATTGCATTTACAGTTGCAGGATGTACAGTAGCATTCGCGGGAATCGCAGTTGCAACAAAGAAATCCAAAAAGCACGATAATGACGAAAAATAATTTTCGTGAGACGTCAGCTTCTCCACGCTTAAAAGAGAGAGTTTGCTTTGGCGAACGAAAATAAACAGTATTTTAAGCTGGTAGGAAAGACCGGGCGGGAGCCTTATAAGCGCCCGCCCGGTCTTTCTGCCATTCAACGGAGAACGTTTGACCCACGGCCGACCAAAAGTCGTCCGCGGGTCAAAGGTTCCGGTTTTAACTTCGCACGCG
>OLRG01001011.1_pt1 | contig 24050 bp, 17 predicted proteins | sample 1672331 | NCBI WGS metagenome assembly OLRG01 (sample SAMEA3136672, study PRJEB25190) | human gut metagenome
GAACCGAAGCCAAAGTCAGGACACAAAATTTCCGCAAAGCACCGCGGCAGTGCGATCGGAGCCTGCACAAGGAGCCGCCGCTTTAATTGTGCGGTGTTGCCTTAAGGTATAATAATTTCGGTAATCAAGGTGACTCCGGAAAAATGCAGCCGAACCGGAATTCGGCTGCATTCAGCGTTGCTGGATTTTTACTGCGGTGTTGCCTCAGTTACTTTACGATTTCCTTCGCTGCAGCGGTCAGAGCCTCGACCTTTTCTGCAGCCTCGGCCTTGTTCTCGCCCTTGGCCATGATGTAAACCTTGACCTTCGGCTCGGTGCCGGACGGACGGATGATAAAGGTTGTGCCGCCCTCGAGCTCGTAGTACATCACGTTCTGACCCTTAAGCTCCATCGGCTCGGACTTGCCGTCTGCCATGCAGGTGCGGGTGCCCGGCATGTAGTCGCGGGTGTAATCGATCTTGTGGGTGCCGATCTGGGTCAGCGGCTTGTCGCGCAGCTCCTGCATGAGCTCCTTCATGCGCTGCAGGCCGGAAACGCCCGGCATAACGATCGAAATGGTCTGCTCGCAGTAGCAGCCGTACTTTTCGTACATCTCTTCCATTGCGTCGTACAGGGTCTTGCCCTGGGTGCGGTAGTAAGCTGCCATCTCGGCGATCAGCATGGAAGCGGTAACGGCATCCTTGTCGCGGGCATAATCGCCGCACAGGTAGCCGTAGGACTCCTCGAATGCGAAAATGTACTCGTGCGAGCCGTCCTGCTCGAACTGCTTGATCTTCTCGGCAAGGAACTTGAAGCCGGTGAAGGTGTCGAAGCACTCAACGCCGTTCTTTTCAGCCGCCGCGCGTGCCATCTCGGTGGTAACGATGGATTTGAGCACCGCCGGATGTGCAGGCATGGTGTTCGTCAGCTTCTTTGCGGTGATGATGTAATCGGTGAGCAGCACGCCGACCTGATTGCCGGACAGGGTGACATACTCGCCGGACTTGTCCTTGAGGACGATGCCGGTACGGTCGGAGTCCGGGTCGGTGCCGATGATCAGATCAACATCGTTCTGCTTTGCCAGCTCGATGGCGAGCGTAAAGCCTTCCTTGTACTCCGGATTCGGGTTCTTAACGGTCGGGAAGTCGCCGTCGATCTTCATCTGCTCCGGCTCACAGATAATGTGCTTGTAGCCCAGACGGCGCAGGATCTCGGGCACCAGACGGTAGCCGGCACCGTGGAACGGCGTGTACACCAGCTTGAACTCATCGGCAACCTGCTTTACGCAGTCCGGATTTACCGCAACCTTAATGACTTCGCTGAGGTAAGCCTCATCGGTCTCCTTAGACAGAATACGGATCAGACCGTTTTTGACGGACTCATCGTAGTCTGCAGTTTTTACACCGGTGAAGATATCGGTCTTTGCCATTTCGCTGGCAACCACGTCTGCCTCGGCCGGAGGAAGCTGTGCGCCGTCCTCCCAGTAAACCTTGTAGCCGTTGTACTCCTTCGGGTTGTGGGAAGCCGTGATGTTGATGCCTGCGATGCAGCCGTAATGACGGACAGCGAAGGACAGCTCCGGGGTCGGACGCAGCTCATCGAACAGCAGCGACTGGATGCCGTTTGCGGCCATGATGCACGCAGACTGCTTGGCGAACTCGGCCGAGAAATGGCGGGAGTCGTATGCGATGGCAACGCCGCGGTCCATTGCGGCCTGACCGTTCGATACGATCAGGTTTGCCAGACCCTGTGCAGCCTGACCGACGGTAAAGCGGTTCATGCGGTTGAGGCCGACGCCCAGTACACCGCGCAGACCGGCCGTTCCGAACGACAGCGGCGCAAAGAAACGGCTTTCGATCTCTTCCTGATTATCTGCAACAGCAGCCAGCTCGGCATGCTCGTCCGCAGAGAGGGCAGAGCAGTCCAGCCAACGCTTGTATTCCGACATATAATCCATTGGTATCACCTCATCGTGTTAGTTGGCGCATCGCCGCTTTCAGCCGACGGATTGCCACTATCTAAATTATACAATATCCGGCTGTCAATGCAAGGGGTTTTGCGCGAATTTGTGAAAAGATTCCATGAAGCGGAGTAATGATATACAAAACGGCAGAGCAGAAATTGTATGTTCTGTGAGAATACCGGAAAATTCTGCGAAAATGCGGAACCAAAACCAGCAGCAGGCCGTCTCTTTAGACAAAAGCCCTGTCTCGAGATAAAAATAACAGTACACAAATAAACAAAAGAATGGTAGAATAAAGGTAAATTATAATAAGAGGTGATAGCTTTGAAAAAAGTCCTTTCCGCCGTACTGACAGCGGCGCTGCTGGTCAGTACCGTGCCGGCTGCCTTTGCGGCTTCGGATATTGATGGCCACTGGGCAAAGTCCTACATTACCGAGCTGCATGAAAACGGCATTATCAATCCGTCTGCCAGCACGGGCAACTACGGTCCGGATGACAAGGTAACGCGCTGGGAGTTCATGCGCTATATCAACCGCGCGTTCGGCTTTACCGAAAAGGCGGATATCAGCTTCTCGGATGTCAATTCGAGCGATGTTTTCTACGAAACCGTGCAGATTGCGGTCAAGCAGGGTTATATCAACGGTGTCGGCAACAACCGTATGGCGCCGGAGGGCACGCTGACCCGTGAGCAGGCGGCAACCATCCTCGGCCGACTGCACAAGTACACGCCGACGGCTGACCTGTCTGCGCTGGATATGTTCTCTGATCGGGCCAAGCTGAGCGATTACAGCAAATCCTACGTTGCGGAAGCGGTCAAGCAGGGTTATATCAACGGCTACACGAACGGTACCTTTAAGCCGCAGGGCACGCTCAGCCGAGGCGAAATCGCCAAAATGCTGTACGGCTATATGGGCACCTCGCTGAATAAGAACGGCAACGTGTACTCGCAGGCTACGCTCAAGAGCGATACCAAAAACGTTACGATTTCCGTACCGTGTACGCTGGCCGATGCGGATATCAAGGGCAATCTGTACATCACCGAGGGCGTTCTGGCGGGCAATGTAACGCTTGAGGATGTCACCGTTGCGGGCGATATCATCGTCAGCGGCGGCAATGTAACGCTGGACGGTGTTTCCGCACTCGAGATGGTCGTCTCCAACCCGACCGGACTGACCCCGCAGGTTATTGCGACCGGCAATACCAACATCGGCACCACCGAGGTAAAAACCTCTGCAACGCTGACCGAGAGCAATCTGGCAGCGACTGCAGGCGGCTTCTCCGATCTTAAAATGAACGGCAGCAGTGTCAGCCTGACGCTGGATGCAGCTGTCTGGGACGTTGCCAATGAGCAGACCGGCACCATCCTGACGACCGGCAGTACCTCCATCAGCACGCTTACCGCGAACGGAAGAACCACTGTCACCGGCGGCGGCTCGGTCCAGAAGGCGGTGCTCAACTCCAACGGCTGTGAGCTGACCATGCAGCCGACCAGCGTTGAGCTGGCGAGCGGCGTCACCGCGAAGATTGCCGGCAAGGACGTTGCGGCGTCCACCAGCGTTTCGGTTTCTCCGTCCACGCTGTCCATCGACGTAAACAACAAGGACGCGATCGCGTTCTCCTACGAATTCACCTTCAACGCGGACAAGAACGATCTGACCCGTGTTTCGGTCAACGGCACCAATCTCAAGCAGGGCACGGATTACAACCTGCTGAGCGACAAGAACGGCATTCGCGTGTACAAAACCTATCTGTCCACGCTCAAGGCGGGCACCTACACCGCAGAACTGACCTTTGAGGACGGCTCCAAGGCAGCCATCGGTCTGGCGGTCAGCAACTCGGCGCAGAGCGCAGTCAGCCCGAGCCAGATTACCTTTGATAAGTACGAGCAGTCCGCAAACCATGCCGATCAGACGGTAAACGTCGTTCTTCCGGCGGGCACGCGTCTGGATTCCATCAAAATCGGCAGTACGGTGCTCGAGCGCGGCACGGATTACACCTATAATGCAACCAACGGCACGATTCGTCTGCTCAAGGAGACGCTTGCCAAGAAGAGCAAGGGCACTTATACGGTTACATTCGTACCCAATCAGGGTTCGTCCTTTACCTGCTCGCTGAGCGTGGTAGATACCGCGCCGGTGAACGAAGTGGTTCCGGGCACGGTTGATTTTGACGCGAACACCTCGTCCGGCGGCTACGCCGATCTGGTGGTAACGCTTAACATGGTAGACGGCGCAGCGCTCAAGAATATCCGCTCGAACGGCAAGACGCTCGAGGAGAACTGGCAGTACAAGATCGCGGGCAGCAAGGTTACGATCAACAAGTCTGCGATTGCGGAATTCGGCAAGAGCGGCGCATCCTACGCGGATTTCGTTTTTGTGATGAGCAAGGGTCAAAGCCCGACGCTGCGTGTCAATTACGTTACCACTTACGCGCTGACGGCTTCCGTGGTAGATGATCTCGGTCTGCCGATTTCGGGCGCGTCCGTCACCTTCACGCCTTCGGATGCAGAGAGCGGCACGGCAGCGCAGACGCTGACCACCGGCTCGGACGGCACGGCAACCGTTTATGTCAAGCGCGGCTCGTACGTTGTAACGGCAACGCATTCGCGCTTTACTGCGGCGGTTACGCAGACGGTCAAAATCTCTGCAGGCCGCACGGTCAAGCTGACCGGCGAGATTCTCGAGAATGTACAGCTGGTTGTCACCAACGCGTACGGCGCACCGCTGTCCGGTGCGGTTGTCACGGTCGGCGGCAAGAGCATCACCACCGGCACGGACGGCACGGCGTCGTTCAGCCTCAAGCGCGGCAGCTATGTGGCGCAGGTGGCGTGCACCGGCTACTCCGCACAGAGCGTACAGCTTTCCGTAACCGATTCGATTCGTGAGCGCGTACAGCTCAAGTAATTTCTCCAAAATGCAAGCCGCCCGGTTTTCCGGGCGGCTTTTTTGCGCGCTTTTACAGGCGGATGGGGGATAGGGTGCAAGGGCGTCAGAACGGCGCACAGCGGCTTGCGGCTGGGGTGTGATAGGGAATAAGGGCGGCCTCCTGACGGGTGATGGACTGGTACGGTCGGAATGTTCCGTCATCATAGCCGGTTACAATACCGAGCGCCGCTGCCAGACAGACACTCTCATTCTCGCAGTCGGAAAAGGCCGCTGCTGGAGCCGCGGAGGCATTCGGCTGCACATAAATAACGCCATCGTTTCATCAAAAATACCTTCTGCCTGTGAAATCCTTCGCTTACTATAACCGTTAGACGAGGAAAAGTGTGACAAAGTTCTCTCAAAAAATTTATTTTCATGTCACAGTTGACAGTGCAGAATGGTTAGGTTATATATTATATATGGTATAAAATTCATCTGGCAAGGGGATAGGGAACATGAAAAAACGAATGGTTTTGCTGTCTGCACTCGTGCTGTGCGGCTGTATGCTGATTGGCGCCGGAGCCGCAGATGCCGCATCGCAAACGCAGCTTACGCGGCAGGCAATCACGCATTTTCAACAAAGCCCACCGGAAAAGGATACCAGTTATCCGGAACATACGGCATGGAAAAGTTGGCAAATTGACAGCTGCGAGGTTCTTCCGTGTCGACTGATCGAGGAAAAGGACATCTGGAAGCTGATATTTACCCCGAGTGACGATAGAAGCCGATGGGTCTGCGCGGTCGATTTGTCCGCCGGAACGATTGTTACGCCCGTGTTTGATGGTTTTGATGGTCAAATTTGGAAGTGCGCAGATGATCAGTTGCTGCTAGAGCATAGCGACACTTATCAACTATGCGATTTGAATGGCAGTTTGACCGATATATCCATTCCTCATGCCGGCCATGTATTGGCAGTCGATGATCAAGGATATGTCCTTTGCCAGTACCCGGTCACCAGAACTGTGCGGACCGATAGCAGCACAATGCCGTACACGTTCCATCAGTACACGCTGCTGGGACCGGATTTTACCGTCCTGCAGGACGGCATCGACCAGTATTACAACGTTGGTCAGTATGATTACTCTTGTGATAGCGAACTATTTTATAACGGCCTTGTCGCCGTCCGCGTGGGCGCGACTGACTGGTATCTGCCGGACGGCGGACCGTGGCCGCGGCTGTATTTCAACAGTAAATATATGTTCATCGACCGCAGCGGCAAAACGGTGAGCAGCAGCCGCTACGATGAGGTATCACACGAAAATGACCGCTGGTTCGGCTGTCACGGTACGACCGAGTATCTGTTGGACAGCAACGGAAATGAGCGCGAACAGGCGAATTACTGCTATGTTCCCAGCACTTGGGCTGAAAATATAGTCGAACAAGCGGAGAAAGACGGACTCCGACTGTCCTATCATACACCATACCGCCTGAATATCCACCGCGATGAATTCTGCAAGCTGGCTTGGCAAACCATTCAGACGGTAAACCCAAACATCAATCTGCCTGAACTGGCACAGCCGTTCTCCGACTGCGATGAAGACATAGTACGTCAGATCGCGGCACTCGGTATTGTTACCGGTTATGAGGACGGCACCTTCCAGCCCAAGCGCGAGCTTTCCCGACAGGAAGCGGCGGTTATCCTGCAGCGCCTTTATACGGTGCTGTATGGAAATATCGAAGTCAGTCCTACGCTCTATGCTGACAACGGGAGTATTGGCGTATGGGCAAAGGATTCTGTCTATGCGATGAGGCAAACCGGTATCATGCAGGGCGTAGGAGCGAATCGATTTGATCCGAAGAATGGCTATACTTGCGAGCAGTCGATCATCACAATGCTGCGTATGACGCAGAAGGCGTAATCAGGGAGGAAAATCATGCGTATTGTGAAAAAATACTGGCTGCCGCTGCTGGCGCTTGTGCTTGCGATTGGACTGGCGGTCTGGCGAATCGGCTATCTGGAGCGGACGAATACGTCGCTCAGCATGGAAATCGGCAGCAGGGAAGCCCTGCAGAACGGAGAGCCGATCACGCTGGAGAATTCGGTTATTCTGTACAAAAACGAGCCGTATGTGCCGCTGAAAGAGATCGTTGAGCGCCTTGGCGGTACGACAGACGGCAAAACCTACACACTGCACGGTGCTGAGACCGCTGTCTCCGGCGTGGAACGGAATGGCGTGCTGTACACGCCGTTTTCGTACCTGTGGGACAGCCACATTCCGCAGATACGGTGGGATAAGAGCCGCAACCGCGTTATCATCACCGAGGCACCGGATGAAATTCCGCTGACCCGCCGTTGGCTGTTCTGGCGGCACAAAACCGTGCGCGGACTGCGTGTCGGAGACAGCGAAGCACGGTTCCTCGATTTGTACGGCTCGCCGGACGCACGGGACGAAACGATGGTGGACCTGCTGCATGTCACCATCGAAAACGGCATCGTAACCGAGATTTTCATGGGACGTTATGAGTAAGCAAAAGGACTTCGTTAAAACGAAGTCCTTTTTGATATGGCTGGTTATTTGATGATTTGATACATGCGCTCGATGGTCACAATGGACTGCTCTGCGGTGTAGCCGTCCGTCGGGCAGAACTGATTGTTCTCCTTGCCCTGCATGATGCCGGTCTGGCGCATTGCGTAAACGCTGCCGCGCGCCCAGTCGCCGATTTTGGCATCGTCGGCGAAGGCCTTTTCGGAAACCACGTCCGTTTTGCCGCCGAGTACCTGATACAGACGGTCAAGCATGGCGGCAGCCTCCTGACGGGAGATGGTCTTGTACGGACGGAAGGTGCCGTCCTCGTAGCCGGTGACAATGCCGAGTGCGGCGGCATTGTTCACGTTCGGGTCGTCCCTGCAGTCGGTGAACTTGGTTTCCAGAGCCGGAATCTCCTTGTTGGGATAAATCTTGTTGTACAGGTTCATCGCCAGCTTGGTGAAGTTTTCGCGGGTAATGTCCAGCCTGGGATAGGAGAACGACTCGGTGAGACCGTGCTCTCCTGCGGCAGCTACTTCGGTTTTGGCCCAGCTGCTGTACTCCTTGACGTTTGCGGGCAGCAGGGTTTCGCCGCCCTTGCCATCCAGCAGATAAGATTTTGTGCCGCTGCTGCGTGTGCCGATAAAGTGCTGATCGTACCAGAAAATCTGGTTAAAATCGTGCTTGCCGACAAATTTTTCGGTTTTCGGGTCAAACAGACCGCAGGTGCCGTTGCCGTCCGCGCCTGCCTTGCCAACACGTTCCCACTTAGTGCTGCCGGTCTTTACGATGAAGAAATCGGCGTACCAATCCGGTACCATGTCGATGTCATCGAGGATGATGTTCATGTCTTTGTCGGCCAGAGCAAAGAAGGTGACATCCTCAACCTGTGTAGTTGGACCATCGCCGGAATACGGGTCATATACCGGCTTTTTCGCGTTTTTGAAGAGCACGAACACATTGCTGTTTGGCTCATACGTCGCAAGCTCATAACCGGACGGCAGCTTCATCGGCGTCAGTTTGCCGGTTTCATCGGCGAACCAGTAGTTGGGATGATGATCAGCGTCGTACTGACTAACCAGTGTTTCCGTGCCGTCAAGCGCAATGTAATAATCGTACTCCACAGGAACAACCAACTTGCCGGTTGCTTTGTCCAGAATACCATACTTGTGTGTGCTGTCAGCTGTTAGGTTAACCAAATACTGTTTCGCGTTGAGGTTCGAGAGGATAATCTCGCAGTTTTCGCCGGTAAAGCCGAGCGTTTTCACCTGACCGTAATCCTTGATCTCCTGCTGTGCCTTGATCATGGCCGACTGCAGCGTATTCTGTGCCGCACTGGACAGTTCCGCCGCCTGCGCCGAGAACAGCAATGCACCGCTCACCACAACACCGAGTAACGCCTTCTGAAACCGTTTCATATTTTTTCCTCCTTTTCACTGTTAATGCTTATACTCTCTATCCTGTATATGACAATAACGAATGCCATCGACAGCACGGCCGCTGCTGCGGTGGGGGCATTGCCATATATCAGCTTAGACGTTTGTTCCGTATGGTTTGTTCCGCCTGTTTCAAAATTTTTTCGGACATCAAACCGGTACGCCAAATGCATAGCCGGAACGGCATGGAACGCGTACCGTATGCTCATTTCTGCACAGGAGAACTGTTATATTTATTGTATAGCTTTTTCCGGAAGGACGCAACAGGAAAGCAGCAGAGGCGGGATTGAAAAATCCTCAAACCGGCGGCGCACATGTTTGACAGACCGTGCCCGTTCTGGTATAATATTTACACGCCGCCATGGCGGAACTGGTAGACGCAGGGGACTTAAAATCCCCCGGCCTTAAAACCGTGCCGGTTCGATTCCGGCTGGCGGCACCAGAAAACCCCGTATTTCTTACGAAATACGGGGTTTTTCCTGCCAGTTTGATTTAATTTTTGTTAAATACAGACTTATCCAGTGCGCCGTCCTGATGCGCCACGATCGTGGTGCAGACAGCGTCGCCGGTGATATTAACGGCAGTACGCGCCATATCGAGGATACGGTCGATACCCATGATCAGGCCGATGCCGGCAACCGGCAGACCGACCGAATCGAATACCATCGCGAGCGTGATCAGGCCGACAGACGGAACGCCTGCGGTGCCGATGGATGCGAGAGTCGCCGTCGCGATAACGGTCAGATAATCCGCCGGAGTCAGCGTAATGCCGAACGCCTGCGCGACGAATACGACCGCAACGCCCTGCATGATGGACGTGCCGTCCATATTGATGGTCGCGCCGAGCGGAATGGTAAAGGACGAAATACGGCGGTTAACGCCGATCTTTTCCTCCAGCGTGTCGATATTCATCGGGATCGTCGCATTGGAGGTAGCCGTCGAGAAGGCGAAGCCCATAACCGGAGCAAACTTCTTGAGGAAGCGCAGCGGATTGAGGCGCGTAAACAGCGCAAGCAGGACCTGGTATACGCCGCAGCACTGGATGAACAGCGCGAGCAGAACCGCGCCCATATACTTGAACATCGGGACCATCGCAGAGAAACCGAGACCGGCGAACGTCTTTGCGATCAGGCAGAATACACCGATCGGCGCCAGACGCATGACCATCATGGTCATCTCCATCATGATGTCGTTGCCCTGCTGGAAGAAGTTCGTGACGAGCTGGGTCTTATCCTGCAGTTTCGCAAGGATGATGCCGATGATCAGCGCAAAAACGATGACCTGGAGCATTTCGCCGTTCGCGAGCGCACCGATCGGGTTCTTCGGGATTATATTGAGGATGGTCTCCGCGAAGCTGACCGACTGGCCGCCCTCAATGCCGGTCTCGACCTGCTGCACCTGCGACATATCCAGACCGATGCCCGGCCTGATGAGCAGGCCAATGCCGAGAGCGACTGCGACTGCCATCATGGTCGTCAGGATATAGAAGCCGATGATCTTGATGCCGACCTTGCCGAGGGTCTTGCTGTCACCGATCGCGGTCGCGCCGCAGATCAGCGAGCAGAAAACCAGCGGTACGACAAGCATCTGCATCAAACGGATGAAGCCCTGACCGATGACATAGAAAACACCGTTTATCAATACATTCTGCACAAATTCCACGTCAGACGCGGCGACATGCAGCACAATACCCAGAATGGCGCCCACAATCAGCGCAATAAAGATCTGCGTTGTCAGACCGATTTTCTTTTTCTCTTTCGCTCCGCTCACTTGTGCGCACCTCCCTTTTTCGTGCTGAAATAGTCCGCAAGCGCGGTCTTCCAGTCCGGCATCTGATACAGACCGGTGATGCGCAGCATCATGTTGTCGAGCAGCGTAAAGCGCGGACGCAGCTCGGTGTTCTCCGCCGCGGAGATAACCGGGATATTGTCCATGCCGTTCAGACGCAGGATTTCGCGCGCCCACTCCGCGCGCGAGCACGAGCCGTCGCAGGAGGCATGATACAGGCCGAACTCACGGGTGTGCATCAGGCACTCGATAAAGCCTGCCAGCGCGTCCGCAGAGGTCGGAGAGGAGATCTCGTCCTCCGGCAGCACGACCTTGCCGTCCTTTTTCGCGTTGTCGAGCACGCGGTCGACAAAATCATACGAACCGACGCCGTACAGCCACGAGGAGCGCACGATAACGTGCTTGTCGGTCAGCTCGCGCACGAGCTTCTCGCCGGCATACTTGCTCTTGCCGTACATGGTGGTCGGATGCGCGTCGTCGAACTCGCACAGCGCCGCGTCATCGTCGCCGTCGAATACGTCATCGGTCGAGATCTGGATGAGCTTCGCATCGATACGGCGCGCTGCGACCGCAAGGTTTCTCGCACCGATGGCGTTGATCTTGTACGCTTCCTCAGGCTTTTCCTCGCAGGCGCGCACATCGGTCAGACCGGCGCAGTTGATGATAACATCCGGGTGGTTGAGGTCGGCAAAGCGGCCGGCCTCGCGTGCGTCCTCGATCGGGACGTCGCGGTCGCTCGTGACGAGCTTATAGTCGGTGTTGCCGCTGAACCGGTGATAAAGCGCAGAACCGAGCCGTCCGCCCGCACCCGCGATCCATACTCGCGTGATACTCATAGTGCATCTCTCACTCTCATAGTTTTGTAAATACTGCTGCTTTCCGCACGCCGTATATTCGCATATATCAGCAATATTTTATTTATTATAGCACAATTTGAATGAGATTCCAACATCCACAATAAAAATACATTGCTCTGCCGATAAAGTTTTGTCTCACGAGGCAAACGCAGCCGCGCGGCAGCGCGCATGGAATAGCGTTTGCTGCGCAAACGCAAGAAAACCGAGGACATGCGCCTCGGTTTTCTTACTTTAAGAGGGAGAAAGTTTCCGCATGGGAACTTTCGGACGACTCGTGTTCTGCGAAGTCAGAACACAGCTTGTCGGCGAAACGTCAGTTTCGCGACAGTCTCTTACATCATGTCGAGCAGCTTGTAGCAGCGCGCCTTGGTATAGCTCTGCTTGAAGCTGTACGACGCGAGCTGCTTCTGCGTGCTGTCCTCGGTCGCGCTCGCGGCATTTTCCGCGCCGCTGTCGCGCTCCGCGACCCACTGCTTGTAGTTTTCCTCTTCGGACGCATACTGGTCTGCGTTGAGCACGCCCGCCAGATAATCGTACATTTCGCTCAGCAGCTCATCCCACTGCTCGAACGAGCTTGCCGTCATGGCCAGCTCATCCTCTGCGTTCGCTGCCGAAGAAATCTTGAGATCGTCGCTCTCCAGCTCGTCCATCTCGCTCGAGAACTCCTGCCTGCGTTCGGATTTCTTCTGCTCGTTCTCCTGCTGCTGCTGTGCGCTGTCTTTTGCGGACTGGAGCTTGTTCTTCATGTCCTCGACCTGCTTCCTCTGCTCGTCGGTCAGCGAGGAGTCCTGCTCGAGCGAATCGAGCTTGCCGGAGGCCGCATCCAGCTTGTCATCCTCCAGATAGCCCTGCGCCTCCTCCAGATCGGAAGCAAAAGTGCTGTCCGACTGTGCGCTCTGCGCCTTGCTGAGCAGATCCTCGATGGACTTGTACATGGTGGAGTCCTTGTCGGTCACGCGGTCGCGCAGCTGCTTAAGCGCCGCGATGGCCTCGGTGTACTGCTCGTTATCTACATAATCCTCCGCATTCTGGTAGTCGCGGATAAGCTGCATCGCCGCATTGATCGCGGTCGGGTCCTTGGCCTCCTCCGCCGCCTTTTCATAGTACGAAAGCGCCTTGTCGAAGTCGCCGCGGTCCATATACTTCTCCGCAAGCGTCAGATTTTCGTCGTTTTTGTGATGGTTCATGAAGAACCACACGCCGCCGCCGATGAGCGCCGCGACGAGCAGCACGACGAGCGTCACGACCGCTGCGCGCCTGCCCCTGGACGGCTTGCGGTATACGCGGTCATCCGGGTCGGGACGGCCGCCGTAATAGGTCGTGCGCGGTGCGTCCTGCGTCGGACGGGCTTCCGGGCGCTGCTGCGGCACGCGGGGCGCTGCCGCCGGCTGTTCGGATGTATCTGCGAGCGGATCGATGGCCATGGTCTCCTCGGCATCCTCGAGCGCCTGCCGGCTCTGTCTGCGCGCCGCATCGAACGCCGAAAGGTCGATGCTGCCGTCCGCCGGGGCGCCGCCTGCGTTCCGCAGCTCCTCGGGCAGCGTGGTGAACACCTCGGTCTCGTCGCTCACGCCGGTCTGCTCAACGGGCGCGCCGCAGAACGGGCAGAACTTGCCCCCTGCATAGGGCAGCTCCCTGCCGCATTTCTTGCAAAGCATGGATATTTCCTCCTGTGAAATAAAAATTCGTGTGTATATTCTAATCCAATGATATAGTATAGCACAGCACGCGCCGGTTGTAAACCGGCAGGAGACGGCCGGAACGCCATTTATGCGAACATCAGTTTGCTTTGTCCCGGGAAATGTGGTAGAATAAGTTCATACTATGTATGAAGGAGCCTTTACATGCCGACCGCACAGGAAATTCTCAAACAGTACTTCGGCTACGACAGCTTCCGTCCGGGACAGGACGAGCTCGTGCAGGCCATTCTTTCCGGGCGCGACACGCTCGGCATCATGCCGACCGGCGCCGGCAAGTCCATCTGCTATCAGGTCCCGGCGCTCGCGCTGCCCGGACTGACGCTCGTCATCTCGCCGCTCATCTCGCTGATGAAGGATCAGGTCGGCGCGCTGAATGAGGCCGGCGTCCCGGCCGCCTGCATCAACAGCGCCCTGTCGTTCGAGGAGATGCGCGACGCGCTGTATTTCGCCGGACGCGGGGAATACAAGCTGCTCTATGTCGCGCCCGAGCGGCTGACCGCGCCGTTCTTCCTCGATTTCGCACGCCGCGTGCCGATTTCCATGGTGACGGTGGACGAGGCGCACTGCATCTCGCAGTGGGGACAGGATTTCCGCCCGAGCTATCTGAAGATCCTCGACTTTCTTGCCTCCCTGCCCCAGCGCCCGCTCGTTTCCGCCTTCACCGCGACCGCGACCGCCGAGGTCCGCGACGACATCATCCGTGCGCTCGGTCTCGAGGACCCGTTCGTCATCACGACCGGCTTCGACCGCCCCAATCTGTACTTCGCGGTCGAAAAACCGTCCTCCAAGCCCTCCGCCCTGCTTGCGCACCTGCTCCAGCGGCGCGACAAGAGCGGTATCGTCTACTGCTCGACGCGCAAGACAGTCGAGGAGGTGTGCGACATGCTGCTGAGCCGCGGTCTGCCCGCGACGCGCTACCACGCCGGTCTCGACCCCGAGGAGCGCCTCGCCAATCAGGACGACTTCCTGTATGACCGCAAGACCATCATGGTCGCGACCAACGCCTTCGGCATGGGCATCGACAAGTCCAACGTCTCGTTCGTCATTCACTATAATATGCCGAAGAACATGGAGAGCTATTATCAGGAGGCCGGACGCGCCGGACGCGACGGCGAAGCGGCGGACTGCATCCTGCTGTACAACGGGCAGGATGTGCGTACTGCGGAATTTCTCATCGAGCACAGCCACGAGAATGACGACGACTCCATCGACGAGAAAACGCGCCGTGCGCTCATCGAGCGCGATATGGAGCGCCTCCGTCAGATGACGTTCTACGCAACGACGACCGACTGTCTGCGCCGGTATATCCTGAACTATTTCGGTGAAAAGGCGCCCGTCTGCTGCGGTCACTGCGGAAACTGCGACACGAATTTTGAAGAAGTAGACGCGACGATGGACGCGCGCAAGATCCTGTCCTGCGTCTACCGTCTCGACGAGCGGCGGCTGCATTTCGGCAAAACCGTCGTCGCCGCCGTGCTCACAGGCAGCAAGAGCGAGCAGATCGGCCGTTTCAGCCTCCACACGCTCTCGACCTACGGCATCATGAGCGAGCAGACCGCCGTGCGCGTGCGGCAGCTCGTCGACGTCCTGCTCGAGCGCGGCCTGCTGATCGCCGACCCCGAGCGCTACAACGCGCTTTTCCTCACGAAAACCGGCAACGCCCTCATGCGCGGCCGGGGTGAGCTGCATATCCGCCTGCCGCGCGAGAAAAAGCCCGAGACCGTCCGCCGCACCGAGGAGCTGTCCGCCGATGTGGATGAAAAGCTGTTCGAAAAGCTGCGCGCACTGCGCACAAAGGTCGCACAGCGCGCCGGTGTGCCGCCGTATGTCGTGTTCTCGAACGCGACGCTCGCGGACATGGCCGCGCGGCAGCCGAAGAGCGAATACGAGCTGCTCGGCGTGCGCGGCGTAGGCGAGGCCAAGGCGCGCCGTTACGGCGCGGAATTCGTCGACTGCATCCGCGACTATCTGGAGGAAAACTGATTATTTTTCTGCTTTTCGCCGCTCGATCATGCCGTAAAGCTCCTCGAGCGCGTCCGACAGCGTGCCGACCCGGTCGATCAGGCCGATCTCCTGCGCCTCGCGGCCGGAAATGACCGTACCGACGTCGGCAGTCAGCTGTCCGGTCTCGCGCATCAGACCGGCCAGCCGTTCCGGCTGGATATGCGAATGCCCCGTGATGAAATCGCTGATGCGCTCCTGTATCTTCGCGAGATATTCAAACGCCTGCGGCACCGCGATGATCGTCCCGTTGATGCGCACGGGATGAATGGTCATGGCGGCGGAAGCCGCGATAAAGCTGCGCCGTGCCGCTACCGCGAGCGGCACGCCGATCGAATGCCCGCCGCCGAGCACGAGCGAAACGGTGGGCTTTGTCATACCCGCGATCAGCTCCGCGATGGCGAGTCCGGCCTCGACGTCGCCGCCTACCGTGTTCAGCAGCACGAGCAGACCATCAATGTCCTCTGCCTGCTCGACCGCCGCGATCTGCGGGATGAGATGCTCGTACTTGGTGGTCTTGTTCTGCGCCGGCAGCTCCATATGTCCCTCGATCTGGCCGACGATGGTGATGCAGTGCACGGTCCCCCGCGCGGTATGCGCGGTGATGGAGCCGGTCTCGGCGATGCTGCTGCGCTCGGGCGCCGGGACGGCGGTGATCTCTTCTGCCATGGATACGCTCCTCTCCGTCTGTGGATAATTCTCTCGTCTGTGTGAGTTTTCCACAGACGCGCCGGTTTTATGTACACCGCCCGCTCGACAAAATATTACAGACGGTAAATGCCAAATCGGCCACTGGTCAGAAGATTGACCGCCCTATACAAAAAGTTATCCACTTTATCCACAACGTTATCCCCAGCACACCTGTGGAAACCCCTGTGGATAAAGTGGATTACTCGCCGGGAACGCCGCCCCTCTCCCCTGTTTTTCCGCGCAGGCCGCTTATTCCCCAAACACCACTTGCCGTATATCGGGAAATTTGCTACAATACTAATACAGAATGCGACTACACGCAAAATTTTTATGGAGTTGATAAATAATGAGCAATCCTATCGTTACCATCGAAATGGAAAACGGCGGCATCATCCGCGCCGAGCTGTACCCCGAAGTTGCGCCGAACACCGTCCGCAACTTTGTCTCCCTGGCGAGCAAGGGCTTCTATGACGGCACCATCTTCCACCGCGTCATCCCGGGCTTCATGATCCAGGGCGGCGACCCGGACGGCACCGGCATGGGCGGCCCGGGCTACGAGATCCGCGGCGAGTTCACCCACAACGGCTTCCAGAACGACCTGCTGCACACCCGCGGCGTACTGTCCATGGCGCGCACCGCAGACCCGAACTCCGCAGGCAGCCAGTTCTTCATCATGACCGACGACGCGCCGCATCTGGACAACGAGTACGCTTCCTTCGGCATGGTCATCGAGGGCATGGACGTTGTTGACGCCATCGTGAACACCAAGCGCGACTGGCACGACCGTCCGCGCGAGACCCAGCGTATGAAGACCGTTACCGTCGACACGCAGGGCGTCGAGTACGACGAGCCGGAGAAGGTCTGATCCTTCGGACGATGACTGCGGACAGACTGTTTGAGAAAGAAGGAACCGGTATTGCCATATACCACAGCTGATATCTTTATCCTGTCCGCCGCAGGCTGCATGGGTACGGACCGCGACGGACTGGACTCCATCCTCGCCGGAAATGAGGAGGGCGCAAAGGGCTGCTGTCTCTCGGTCGACATGACCTCGGACGGCATCGCCGTGCTCTCGTCGGACGGATATGTTCTCGCGCCGAACGGCGGCGCGGTGGCCGTCTGCGACCACACTTATACCGAGCTGCGCAAGGTCGCGCCCCGTCTGCTCCCTGTGGGACAGGCGCTCGACCTCGCGCGCGCCTGCCGGTCGAAGATCGCCATCACGCTGCGCGACCCGAGCCTGCTGCCGCAGATGCGCATGACCCTGCGTCAGACCGATTATCTGGACGACGCGGTCTTTGTCGGTCTGGGACTGGTGGAGGCGGCACGCCTCGCGGCGGCCAACCCCGACCTGCACATCATGGGCGAAATGCCCGCGGTTCCCGACAACATCGCAGCGCTCGTGAACGCCTCGCAGACGACCGGCCTGTTCGGCCTGCGCGCCGCGCCGGCTCATCTTACGCCGCCTCTGCTCCGCGCCTGCCGCGCCGCAGGGCTGTTTACCATGAGTCTGCCGACGAACGACCCGCGCACGCTCGACACGCTCATTCGCGGCGGCGTCAACTTCATCGAGACCTCCCGTCCCGACCTCGCCGCAGCGCTCCTGCCCGAAGGCAAAAAGGCCCGGCCGCAGCGCTTCCCGATGCGCGGCATTGACTGAATCGAGGAAAAGGCACCTTATGCACCAGCGTGCACGAGGTGCCTTTTTTCTGCCCTTATGCGTTTTTTCGTTATTTATATTGAATTTTTCGCAGTCATTGTTTTACATTTTCTCTTTTTCTCCGCCGTTTCCTGTGTTATACTATGATAAGGTGGCACAGCGAAAGCTGCGGCGGTATCGCCATAAAGGTCAAATTATCCCTCCCCTCGCTGTAATACCATTTCTTCGAAGGGTTGTTCACTATGGAAAAAATCAAGCGGCTTCTCCTCTACGCCGGAGCAACTCCGGAAGAATTCGCCCAGGTCCAGCAGGAGATGCATCTCTACAATTACAACCGGCTTGTCGCGTTTCTCGCGATCAGCATCGTCTTTCTTCTGATTTCCGCCGTCTATGCGGTTTTCAGCGCTGTGCTCGCGCCCAACCTCCCGGCCTATCTCATCGTGCTCGGCATTTCCTGCCTTCTGCTTCCGATCACGCTTTATGTCGGACGGCGCAGCAGAGCCGGTCTGCAGATCTGTCTTTCTCTGTTTCTGAGCTCGCTGTATTCGCTCAGTATCTATCTCAGCACCGTGACCAGTCCGGGCGGACCGGCAACCGCATTCATCGCCTTTCTGCTCACACTTCCCACGCTGTTCATCATGCCGCCGCTCGAAAACATGTGCAGCGTCGTCATCTGGGATATGCTGTTTTTTCTCTTTGTATCCGCCAGCAAGGACGCGAGGATCATCCAGATTGATATGCTCAACGGCATCATATACGGCTGCATCTCGATCATCGCCTCGACCTATGTCATGCACATGATGATGCAGAATTTCATCACCCGCGCCAGGCTCCGCTACGTTGCGGAAAACGACCAGACCACCGGTCTGCGCAATCGAAACGCCTTCGAACGCGAGCAGAACGATATTCCCGGCCGCTGTCGGCGCACGCTCAGCTGCGTTTACATGGACATCAACGGCCTGCACGAGCTGAACAACGCCATGGGGCATCAGGCCGGCGACATCATGCTGCGCGAGGTGGCGGACGAGCTGAAAAAGCAGTTCGGTGATGAGCTGACCTACCGCATGGGCGGCGACGAATATGTCGCGTTCGCGCCCGACCTGTCCGAGGACAGGCTGCACGAAAAGGTGCGCACCTTCTCCCTCGCCATCGAGCAGAAGGATTATCACGCCGCTCTCGGCTGGGCAACCTGCGAGACTGCGTCGCTGCGCATGGAAAATCTGCTCCGCATCGCGGAGACCCGTATGTATCAGGCAAAGAGCGCCTACTATCAGGATAAAAATATCCTGCCCCGCGGCCGCTGACCTGCCGCTTTTCCCCTGTTTTCTGCCTTCGTTTTTGTTATAATAAGGCTGAACGAAAGCAAAAGAAGGAGTTTTCATGAAAATATTCAAAAACCGGCGCGGCTTTACGCTCGTCGAGCTGATCGTTGTGCTCGTCATTCTCGCGATACTCGCCTCGCTCCTCATCCCCGCCCTCACCGGCTATATCGACAGGGCCAGACGCGACCAGGTCGTCGCGGAGACCCGTATGCTGCACGAGGCCGTCCAGACCGCCGCAGGCGAAGCGTATGCGTCGAATGAATGGCAATCGGACAAAGACATTTCCTCTTTCATTACCATCGCCAGCAAGAGCGGAAAAAAAGTAACGAATCACCAAGATACCGGCTCGTATGAGCTTTTCAAAAGCCGTTACAGTGAAATCGTAAAGCTCGCTGAGGTTCCGAGCCTGACCGACGGCAAGGGCAGCTTTGTCGCTGTTACAGATACCAAAGGCGCTGTTCACTGCATTCTTTACAACACCGGCCGCGGCCTGCTCGGCGCGTATTTCCGGGAGACCGGAGAATACAAGGTCTATGATGAACAGAAGAATATCGACAACTATCTCAAGTCCTATGCATCCTGTATTGACTCTGTGATCTCCACCGTGATCGGCAGCGCTGAGGAGAGTCCCTGGTCTCAGCAGACAATTGACCGCACCCTGACCGAATAACTTCAAAAAACCGCCTGTTTTCCCATGAAACGAGCGGTTTTTTACTTATTCTTTACACAGTATTCGCGCATATATCATATCCTTGCGGTATACTAACGTCAGTCAAAAATTATTATGCCGCTCTGCGGCCTTCTGAAAGGGGGATTCGACCATGACAGACGCGATCTGGAATCAGGGATATACACAGAACCGAGAGCTGTCCTGGCTTGAATTTAATGCGCGCGTACTGGCCGAGGCGGAGGATGAGACCGTTCCTCTGCTCGAACGATTCAAATTTCTTGCGATTTTCACCAGCAATCTGGATGAATTTTTCATGATCCGTGTCGGCAGCCTGACCGATATGGCGGCGCTCGAGCCGAACCGCCGCGATACCAAGTCCGGTCTCACCGCCGGAGAACAGCTCAGCCGCATCTATGCGGCGGTAGAGCCGCTGTACGCGCGGCGCGACGCAGCGTTCCGCGATGTTGACGCCCGCCTCGCGCAGGAGGATCTGTGCCGCACCTCCATGGACGAGCTCGACAGCAGCGAGCGGAAATATATCAAACAGTATTTCAACACCATGATTGCGCCGGTGCTGTCGCCGCAGGTCGTGGACTCGCACCACCCCTTCCCTCACCTCGAGGGCAAGGTGCTGCACATCGCCGTGCTGCTCAGCCACAAGAAGAACGAGCGGCTCGGCCTGATCCCCGTGCCGGCCTCCCTGCCGCCGATCACCTTCCTGCCGAACGACAAGCGCCGCTATCTTATGACCGAGGACATACTCCTCGCCTTCGCGGACAGTATTTTCGAAATGTACGATGTGCTCGAAAAGACGGTCTTCTGCGTCACGCGAAACGCAGATGTGCCGCTCGATGATGAGCCGTTCGGCTCGGAGCAGGTCGATCTGCGCAAGAAAATGGAGCGCATGCTGCGCCAGCGCCGCCGCATGGCGATCGTCCGCGTCGAGCTCAGCCGCCCGGTGTCCTCCCACTTCAAGGAGTGCCTACACAAGCGTTTCGAAGTCACCGACGAGCAGATCTTCCTCTCCCGCAGTGCGCCGCTGCGCATGAGCTACGCCTTTTCTCTGGGCGATTATCTGAGCGACGGCCGACGCTCCCGCCTGAGTGATCCTCCGTTCATTCCGCAGCAGCCTGCCATGCTCCCGGCCGGACAGAGCCTGCTCAAGACCGCGCTTCAGTGCGATGTGCTGCTTTCCTATCCGTATGAGAGCATGGAGCCCTTTCTCCAGATGATCCGCGAGGCGGCAAACGACCCGTCCGTCCTCTCCGTCCGCATCACGATCTACCGTCTCGCGAGCAAGGCGAAGCTGGTCGAATATCTGTGCGCGGCGGCGGAAAACGGCAAGGATGTGACCGTTCTGATCGAGCTGCGCGCCCGTTTTGACGAGCAGAACAACATCGACTGGTCCGAGCGTCTGGAGGAAGCCGGATGCAAGATCATCTACGGCTTTGAGGACTATAAGGTGCATTCCAAGATCTGCCTCATCACGCGCCGGGAACGCGGCGGCGTGCGCTATATCACGCAGGTCGGCACCGGCAACTACAACGAAAAAACCGCTCGTCAGTATACCGATGTTTCGCTCGTCACCTCGAGCGAGTCCATCGGCATGGATGCCGCGCAGTTCTTCAACAATATGGCCATGAGCAACCTCAACGGACGTTATAACCGGCTGCTCGTCGCGCCGACCAGCCTCAAAAACAATATCCTGTCGCTCATGGACGGCGAGATCGCCAAGGGCAGCGACGGCTACATCCTGCTCAAATTCAACTCGCTGACCGACATCGACATGATCGAGAAGCTGCACGAGGCATCCTGCGCCGGCGTTACCGTGGAAATGATCATCCGCGGCATCTGCTGCCTGCTTCCCGGCGTTCCCGGAAAGACCGAAAACATCACCGTTACCAGCATTGTCGGCCGTTTTCTCGAGCATTCGCGTATCTATGTGTTCGGCCGCGGCGAAAACGAGAAAATGTACATTTCCTCGGCCGATCTGATGACGCGAAACACCGAGCGCCGCGTTGAAATCGCCTGCCCGATCGACAGTCCGGCGGTCCGCGCACGGCTGCATGATATTCTGTTCGCCATGCAGCACGATACGGTCAAGGCGCGCGTGCTTCAGCCCGACGGCAGCTACCAGAAAAAGCCTGCCGTCCCCGAACCGATCTGTGCGCAGGATCTGCTGATGCAGCAGGCTGTCAGCATGGCGCGCGAGCAGGCGCAGCACGCCTCCGAGGAGGAGCGCGGCCTGCTGCACTGGCTGCGCCGGCTGTTTGTAAAAGACTGATCTTATCCCCTATATACGTCAAAACCGAGGACTCTGTCCTCGGTTTTGCTTTTATATTCTCTTGCCGTTGAAATTCTGCGCGGCGGCGGCACAGCCGCTCTCGATAATGCACGCGGCGGCGCTTACCGCATCCTCGCAGGCCTTGTCGATCGCCTTCTGATCCTCTTCGGGGAACCTGCCGAGCACCCACGCCGCAAGATCATAGTCCGGGCGCGGCTTTTTGCCGACACCGATCTTCACGCGAGGAAAATCCTCGCTGCCAAGGTGGTAAATGATGTTCTTCAGACCGTTCTGGCCGCCGGCGGAGCCCTTCGGTCGCACGCGCAGCGTGCCGACATCGAGCGACACATCGTCCGACAGCACGATCACGCGCTCGGGCGGTATCTTGTAGAACGATGCCGCGTCGCGCACCGCCTCGCCGGACAGGTTCATGAACGTCTGCGGCTTGAGGAACAGCACGCGCTTGCCGCCGAGCATGCCCTCCCCTGCGAGCGCCTTGAACTTCATGCGGTCGATCTTCTGTCCGCTGCGCGCGCAGTAGCTCTCCAGCGCACGGAAACCGGCGTTGTGGCGCGTGTTGTCGTACTTGCTGCCCGGGTTTCCCAGACCGACAACGAGCCACTCGATCGGCTGCGCCGCTTTTGCGGTCTTTTCTTCCTCTAATTTCTTAAAAATATCGAATACTGACATGGTTTACTCCGAAAAAATTGACATTCTCTGTCGTTTCTGATATATTATTGACGGACATCGCTTCGCGGTTGGCACTCCTTGTGAAAGGAGTGATGCTTTATGAAGAAATTCGTGAGAATTTTAGTCTGTATCGCCCTTGTGCTTTACATTCTTGTCATAAAAGCGTACTAACCGCCCGGTTGCAGCCAGACGGTTAGTATTTTAAAATATTCAACCTAAAGGCCAACCGCACAGCGATGTCCTTCTATCTGTATTATACCCACTCGCCTCCCGTCTGTCAAGGCGCGGAAGCGGGTGTTTTTTACTCTACGGACAGGATATAATAGTACACCGGCTGACCGCCGTTGATGACCGAGATCTCCATATCCTTGTTTGCCTTGTGAAGCAGGTTTTCGACCTCTGCGGCCTGCTCCTCCGTCACGCCTTCGCCGAAGATCACGGTCGCAAAGGCGCTGTCATCGGAAACCATCTCGCGCACGAGCTTTTTCAGCACGCTCGTCTCGCGGCCGCTGGCGCACAGCCTGCCCTCGCTGAGCGAAAGATACTCGCCCTGCTTGATCTTTTTGCCGTCGAACTCGCTGTCGCGCGCCGCATACGTCACCTGACCGCTGCGAACATGAGACGCGGCCTCGGTCATCGCGGTCGCAAGCTCGGTATCCTGCTCGGCGTCCGGATCGACCGCGAGCATCGCGGAAATGCCCTGCGGAATGGTTTTGGTCGGAACGACGACCAGCTTTTTCTCCTCAGACAGATGAACCGCCTGCTCGGCCGCCATGATGATGTTTTTGTTGTTCGGCAGCACGAAAACGACCTCTGCCGGAACCGAATCGACCGCGCGGATGATGTCATCGGTCGAGGGGTTCATGGTCTGACCGCCCTGAACGACGGCATCTGCGCCGAGATCGGTGAACAGGCTCTTGAGACCCTCGCCTGCTGCGACGGCAACAAAGCCGTACTTTTTCTCTGCCGGCACGATCACGCGCTCCTTCGGCATGTCCGCCGTGCCCTCGATGACCTTCGCGGTGTGCTGCTCGCGCATATTCTCGATCTTGACCGTGAGGAGCGGGCCGAATTTCAGGCCCTCCTCCAGCGCCTTGTTCGGCTGGTCGGTGTGCACGTGCACCTTTACGATGTCATCATCCTCGACCACAACGAGCGAGTCGCCGATATCGTTCAAGATCGCACGCAGACGGCCGACATTGCGCGCCTTGTCCTTGCGTTCCGCGATAAATTCGGTACAGTATGTGAACGTGATGTCCTCGTCGCGGATCGCCTCGAAGTTCGCCGCCGCCCTGGCCGGCTGCTCGACCGTGCGCTCCTTATGGATGCCGCGCATCGCATCGAGCATTCCCTCTAAAATCGTGATAAAGCCAAAGCCGCCAGCGTCCACGACGCCCGCCTTTTCGAGCACCGGGTTCTGATGCACGGTCTCCGCGAGCGCAGCTCTGCCGTGCTCGACGATCGCCGCGAGCACCTGCTCGGCGGAAAGCGAGTCATCTGCCTGACACTGCTCTACCGTTTTCTGCGCCGCAACGCGCGATACGGTCAGGATCGTACCCTCTGCCGGCTTCATGACCGCCTTGTACGCCGTATCTACGCCCTCGCGCAGCGCAAGCG
>OLRG01001014.1_pt1 | contig 23995 bp, 21 predicted proteins | sample 1672331 | NCBI WGS metagenome assembly OLRG01 (sample SAMEA3136672, study PRJEB25190) | human gut metagenome
AACTGTGCGCAGCGGCTTCGCGTATGACATCAATGGCGGCGGGGGCTCAGCCGAAAGCTCCGAGCGCGCCAGGCGCCTCAAGGAGGAGCTTGGGAGCGTGCCGGTTACCGGCATCGAGGACAGGGTGGCGTACCGCTTTGTTAAGCGTGCGTTCGACATCGTTTTTAGCGCGGCGGTTCTCGTCGTGTTCTGCTGGCTGTTCGCCATCATCGCGATCCTCATCAAGATCGATGATCCGAAGGGCCCCGTATTCTTCAGCCAGGAGCGAGTGGGCAAGGACGGCAGAACCTTCCGGATGCTGAAGTTCCGCAGCATGTGTGTGGATGCCGAAGAAAAGCTCGCCGAGCTCAGGGAGCTCAACGAGAAGACCGGCCCGGTGTTCAAAATCGCCGAAGACCCGCGTATTACCCGCGTAGGCAAGTGGCTGCGCAAGTTGAGCTTGGACGAGCTGCCGCAGTTCATCAACGTGCTCCGCTCGGACATGAGCGTCGTGGGCCCGCGCCCCGCGCTGCCGAACGAGGTTGCAACCTACAACGACTACCAGCGCCAAAGGCTGCTGGTGAAGCCCGGCATGACCTGCTACTGGCAAACCCGTCGCAACCGCGACTCCATAACCTTCGACGAGTGGGTTGATTTGGATTTGCTCTACATCAAGAAATGCTCCGCCTGGAGCGACTTTAAGTTGATTGTGCAGACTGTAGGCGTGGTGCTGACCGCGCAAGGAAATTAATGGCCTATGCGCATAGCGATGATAGGACATAAACGGTACGGCTCGCGCGAGGGAGGCGTAGAGGTTGTTGTGACCGAGCTTGCCCGTCGTATGGCGGCGCTCGGTCATGAGGTTATTTGTTACGATCGATCCGGCTCTGACGTGATGACCGGCGAGATGGTCGAGGCGCATGAGCGCGTCATAGATGGTGTACGGGTTGTGCCAGTGAAAACCATTGATAAAAAAGGCCTTGCTGCGCTGAGCTCGTCGTATTTTGCTACCAAGCGAGCTATAAAGGACCGCCCCGATGTGATTCACTACCACGCTGAGGGTCCCTGCGTGCCGCTTCCGCTTGCAAAAAGGGCGGGCATACGTACTGTGGCGACCATCCATGGTTTGGACTGGCAGCGCGCTAAGTGGGGAAGGTTGGCCAGCGCATACATCAAGATGGGTGAGAAGGCGGCGGCAACCAAGGCAGACGGCATTATTGTGCTTTCGGAGGCAAATAGGGTCTACTTTGAGGAAACCTATGGCCGAGATGCCGCGCTCATACCCAACGGGGTGGACGAGAAGGTTGCAAAAACCGCCGATGTAATCAAGCAGCGGTGGGGGCTCGACAAGGATTCTTTCTTGCTTTATTTGGGCCGGCTCGTGCCCGAAAAGCGCCCAGAGCTGCTTATTGAGGCGTTCAGGGGCCTGGATACCGACAAGCGCCTGGTGATCGCTGGTGGGGGTTCCGACACGTCAGACTTCGAGGGGTCGCTCCATGCGGCAGCGGAGGGTGACTCGCGAATCTTGTTCACTGGTTTCGTTGCCGGAGAATCGTTGGAGGAGCTCTACTCTAACGCTTACGCCTACGTGTTGCCGTCCGATGTGGAGGGCATGCCTATGAGCCTGCTTGAGGCCATGGCCTACGGGTGCTGTTGCGTGACGAGCGATGTGCCGGAGTGTGCCGATGTCCTGGCTGGTTCTGGGCTGACGTTCAAGCGGGGAAACGCTAATAATCTCGGCTGTGTTTTGAGTGATGTGCTGGCTTCTCCTGCGGAAGCTGTTCGCATGGGCAACGCTGCCCATCAGCGTGTCAGTGATAATTACGATTGGGATTCCGTGGTCGAGCGGACCCTTGCTTTATATAAAGGAGAATCCCGATGAAGGTCATACTGGTTAACAAGTTTCACTATCGAAAAGGCGGATCGGAGACTTATTACTTCGATGTTGCCGAAGGCTTGAAACGACTTGGTCACGAGGTTCACTTCTTTGCCATGGAGGGATCCGACAACGAGCCCTGCGAAGATGCCGATTTGTTTGTTTCCGCGAAGGACTACAATGGACCTTCCGGCATCGCGCAGAAGGTGTCTGCCGCGACATCGCTGATTTACTCTAAAGAGGCAAAGCGCAAATTCCAGGAGCTTTGCGAGCGCGTGAGGCCCGATGTGGTGCACATGAACCTGGTGCACCGTCAGATCACACTGTCTATTCTGGACGCGCCCTACATTAAACAGCATAAGGTGCCCGTTGTGTTTACCTCGCATGATTACATACTGGTGTGCCCGAGCTACGTGATGCTCGATGGGCGCGGCGAGGTGTGCGACGCCTGCCTGGGCGGCAGGTTCCTGAGCTGCTTGAAGAGGAAGTGCGTGAAGGGATCTACGGCTAAGAGCGGCATGGCATTTGCCGAGGCGGAGTTCCTAAAGCTGACGGGCATGTACAGGCGGATTGACAAGATCATCGCGCCTTCGGAGTTCATGCGCGACAAGCTTGTGGAGGGCGGGTTCCCGCCCGAGCGGATCGTGCACATGCAGAATTTCGCCAAGGACGAGGTGCTGGAGAGTGCGCGTGATAGCCAAGATCGTACGGATTGGGGCAACCCGTACCTGTTGTTCTTTGGGCGCCTTTCCAAGGAGAAGGGCATAGACGTGCTTGTCGAGGCTGCCTCGGCCCTTCCCGATGGCTGGCGGCTTGTGGTGGCGGGCGACGGTCCCGACAGGGAGGCGCTTGGACAGGCCGCCGGCGAATCGCCTGTTTCCGACCGTATAGAGTTTATCGGCTTCAAGTTGGGTGATGAGCTGAAGCACTTGGTTTCCGGGGCGGCCTTCTCCGTGGCCTCGGCGCGCTGGCGCGAGAACATGCCGTACTCTATTGTGGAGTCGATGGCATACGGAACGCCCGTCGTGGGCACGCGCATCGGTGGCATCCCCGAGCTGGTGTCCGAGGGACAGACCGGCTTCTTGGCAGAGCCCGGTGACGCCGCATCGCTTGTCGACGCCATCGCTCGAGCCGCCCGAACCGCCCGGGACCACGCGGCATATGAAAAGATGCGAACGGCGTGTAGGGAATACGTGCTGTCACGCTGTGACCAGTCGAGATACATGGAAGAACTCACGGCGCTCTACGAGGCGCTTATCAATAAGAAGAAGGAGACCTGTTAGATGGCAGATAAGAAGCTTAACGGCACCGTTATCGTGACGTACCGCTGTAATGCGCGATGCACTATGTGCAGCCGCTATAAGGCGCCCAGCCGCCCCGACGAGGAGCTATCGATAGAGACCATCAAAAAGCTCCCCAAAATGTACTTCACCAACATCACAGGCGGCGAGCCCTTCATCCGCTCCGACCTCAAGGACATAGTGCGCGAGCTCTACAAGAAGTCAGATCGCATCGTCATCTCCACCAACGGCTTCTTCACCAATCGTATCATCGACCTGTGCGAGGAGTTCCCCGAGGTGGGCATTCGCATCTCCATCGAGGGCCTGCAGCAGACAAATGACGAGATCCGCGGCTTGGAGGACGGTTACAAGCGCGGCTACGAAACCTTGAAGAAGTTAGTCGAGCTGAAGCATCCTGACGTGGGCTTCGGCATGACGGTGCAGGACCGCAACGCCCCCGACCTTGTGCCCCTCTACAAGATATCCGACGAGCTGGGTATGGAGTTCGCGACGGCGAGCCTGCACAATAGCTTCTACTTCGTGGAGGCGAAGAACGTAATCCATGATCGTCCCATGGTGGCGAAGAACTTCGAGGACCTGGTGAACGAGCTGTTGAAGTCCAACAGCCCCAAAAAATGGTTCCGCGCCTACTTCAATCACGGCCTGATCAACTACATCTACGGTCAACCGCGCCTGCTGCCCTGCGACATGGCCTTCGACACGTTCTTCATCGACCCCTACGGCGACGTGATGCCCTGCAACGGCACCAAGGACAAGGAGGTCATGGGCAACCTGAACGCCCAGACCTGGGACGAGCTGTGGAACAGCCAGCAGGCCGAGGCCGTTCGCGCCAAGGTGTGCCACTGCGACCGCAACTGCTGGATGATAGGCAGCGTGAGCCCTGCCATGCACAAGTACATCTGGAAGCCCGCAGCCTGGGTGGTCAAGCACAAGGTCAAGAGCCTGCTGGGCATGAAGGCCTACGACATGCACGAGCTGAAAGTCGTACGCGACTACGAGAGCGGCAAGGTGACCAAGGAGCAGCTGGACGCATGCTCCACCTGCGACATGTGCGCCGAGGTGAACGACGGCCTGTCCGCCGCATCGAAGGCCGATGCGCACGTGTACGAGACGCACGAGGCGCTGTAAATGAAGACGAAACAAGACAGCGATGCGCTGTGCGGCGATTAATTAGGATTCGATTTGCTTATTTATCTTGTTGTTTTTGGCGTTTGCGTATTCTTTAGCTTTTTGGCCGATCGAAAGAAAAGCGATGACTTTGCTTTTTATTTATGGCCTGCGGCCGTTGTTTTTTTGCTTACCTTACTTGCGGGGTTAAGGGCATCGACGGTAGGGACGGATACAACAAGTTATGCACTTCCCTTATATCAGCTGGCTTCACTCTCTGATACCTTTGCTGATTTCAATTCGTCTTCGTGGTATCGTGTTTGGAGATATAGTGAAGTCAGTAGCTTCGAGATTGGATATCTTGTCCTTGTTTGGCTCTCAAGCCGACTTGGATCATTTCAGATCCTGCTCTCTTTGACGTCATTACTGACGATTGCGCCGATTTATGCCGCACTGGCTCAGAAACGAAACGAAGTGTCGTTGCCCGTTAGTATGATGCTATTCATGCTGGTTTACTTCAATACTACGCTGAACGGGATGAGGCAATGGGTTGCCATTGCCTTTGTGTTCCTTGCTGTATTTGCGCTTTATCGAGATGATGTGCCCATATTCCGACAGTGGAAAGTCATCCTGTCGATGCTTATTGCTTTCTTGTTTCACACTTCGGCGATTATCGGGGTTCTTCTTCTTATAGTCCGAGCCCTTCTTAAAAAAGGGAACCCCTTGCCTCGTTATCTCGCCATCTCTGCTTCTGCGCTCGTCGTTTTGTTGGCTTTAGGAGTCATGGGTCGTTTACTAACTGTATTCGGCTTAGAAAAATATTTGACGTATATTGGAACTGGATCTGTTCACATTGTTATCAGTGCACTGATACTCCAAGTGCCTTTCTTGTTATTGGCTCTTTATCTCTACCGTTCAAGAAGAATCGATAAGAGGACCGCTGCTTTCTTTCTAACTGTTATGACTTTGAGCGTAATAGCATCACAGATGGCCTCAGTAGGAACTCATAGTGGAAGAGTCAGTCTTTACTTTGATATTTTCGCGATTCCCCTCGCTGGCTTGGTGACCAAGACGTTTACAAAAAGAAACGATGACGGCACAGCAGTGTCGCTAATACGGCAGCCTCTGACAGTGACCTTTGTACCCATGCTATGTTTGGCTTACGGTATCTTCTATTGGGTTTACTACTACCTCGTTTCTGGTAGCGGAGAGACGGTTCCGTACATGTTTTTCTGGCAATAGGTCATGTTTGACAACGGAGATAATGTGATAAAAACAATCGGCGTATGCGGGTATAGTGGCACCGGATCGAGTGCCGTCTCTGATTTGCTCAAGGAGTATTCGCAGAATCAGGTCATTGACTCTTGCGAGTTCATACTTCCCTACGAGCCTGATGGTCTGATGGACCTCTACTATCACCTCAACGAGGGATCGTGCAAATTTTCAAGTAGCAACACGGCTATTTATCGTTTCCGAAAAGCCATTCGAGGAGGACAGTTCCGCTACATCCGCGAGCTGACGGGAGGCAAGCTCGTTGGCCTAAGCGAGGAGTTTCTTTCCAAGGTCATTCAATGCGAATGGGTCGGAAGCGACCCAGCAGATTTGTGCAATCAGCCGATTAGGGACCTCGCGCAACGAGCAGTCAGGAAATTTCATCTTGGCAAGCTTTTCTATCGTCTCGAAAGGCAAGTCGGCCGTGACTTGAACATCTATCCGATGGGAAAGATGTTCTTCTCTTCGCATCCCTTGAATTTCAGCGACGCAGCTCGCGACTTTGTCTTCGGGGTCCTCAATGCCATAGAGCCGATAGGCTCTTCTAGGAACATCGTTCTCGACCAGCCTTTTCCCGGGAACAACCCGATGGCGTGTTTTCCCTTCTTTGAAAACCCCAGGGCTATTGTCGTCGACAGGGATCCTCGAGATCTCTATCTGCTCACCAAAGAATTCTGGTTCGAGAGTCAGGCGTGGCGCCCCCTCCCAACGAACTCGGTGGAGCAATTTATCACTTACTATCGAGCTTTGCGCGAGCCTAAGCCTGAATACGAGGAGGGCAAAGTATTAAGAATCAGGTTCGAAGACCTTGTCTACAGATACGATCAAACCCGTGAACGTATAGAGGCTTTTTTGTGCTTGGGGGATAACGCTAAAAAAGGCAAGTACTTCAATCCTAGCGCATCAATCAATAACACGCAGTTGTTCTCCCTTTACTCGAATTACCAAGATGATGTAAGGAAGATAGAGGAAGCTTTGCCTGAATACCTCTTCCCCTTCCAAGAATTCGGGGAGGTGGCTTTTGACCGAGATGCAATGTTCGAGTAGCCCGAATGACGTGAATGCGGGGAAGATTCCTTCATGCATAGATGTTTCGTTCATCGTGCCAGCTTACAATGCAGCCGGCACGCTGGAACGTGCTGTTAGGTCAGCTATCGGACAGAATGGCTTGACCTTGGAGGTTATTGTCGTCGACGATGGTTCTGTAGATGGTACCCTTGCTGTTGCAAACGCAATCGCGGAGCGTTGGGCGAATGTGAGGGTAATCCATACCTCCAACGGTGGTGTGTCGAGGGCGCGAAACGTCGGCTTAAACGCTGCTCTGGGAACCTGGGTCGCTTTCCTTGATTCGGACGATGAGCTTGTCGGTAACGCCTATGGCGAATTGCTTGGAGGTAATGCCATAGACGGCTTCGATATTGTGTTCGGGTTGAAGGAGTATGTTTTACCTGGTGAACTTGAAGGCCGTATTTACAAGGAACTGGCTATTTTGGGGGAGCCCCTTGCCGAAATCGGCACCATCGAGGTGTTTAGAAACCTTCTCAGCATTGAGGATGACAGTCTGAGTGGTTCTTGCACTCGGGCAATTTATCGGCGCGAATGGCTTTTGGGCGGGGAGATTTCTTTCCCTGTCGGGATTACAATGGCTGAAGATTACTGTTTTCTTCTATCCTGCCTGGAATCACATCCTCGTATCGCCAAAATTGGACTTCTTCTTTACAGGGTCAACCAAAGTGGCGCTTCTGTTACCAGTGGCGTGATTCCCGCCATGGATAAAAGCATGGACTATACCGATCGTTCCCTCGAGCTTGCAGTAGGGGAGTATCCGGGCCTTCGGGACATGCTTACACCAAATTTGGCTAACAATGCATGGCTCCGTCTGGACAACCAGGCAAAAGCTTCTTTTGCTGACGCTTTGCGGGTGTCGCGCGAACTGTACAGCACCGAATATATCCGCAATGCTATTCATGATGCTCGAGCGGATGATAAAAAGAATAAAGTGCGCCAGGCAATTCTGAAGACAGGACTCCTCCATCCTTTGGTGCCTGCTGCGGTACTCCGATTGAAGCGATGGCTTGGCGGGTTTCGCTGGCGTATTAACTATCGCGTCCGATGACAAGGGGACAATTTTGACGACTGTCGGTATCGTTACCTTGAACGGTAACCACAATTACGGAAACCGTCTTCAGCTTTATGCCTGCAAGACGATTTACAAGAGCCTTGGTGTGGAAGGCACGGTGCTCATACCTTCGCCTCACCTTTATGCGCTTGGCAACCCGGCTTGGAATGCCAAGCGCATCGTCAAGCACGTTTTGGGCAAGGTTGACGAGGCGTCTTCCGAGGAAGGCATGACGAGCGAAAGATTGGCGGCTTTCGAGCGCTTTAGCGCTTATATTCCGAGTCAAGTTGTAAAAAAATGCGACTTGACCGGATTGCCGGGTCGATACGACTACTTCTCCGTCGGTAGCGACCAGGTTTGGAACCCTGACTACAACAGATACGAAGAGAGCTGGTATTTTCTTAAGTTTGCACGTCGCGAGCAGAGGGTAGCTCTTTCTCCCAGCATAGGATTGAGCGAATTGAACCAGCGTCAAGCCCGCAAGATGCGAGATGGCCTTCGAGGGTTCGATCGGCTTTCCGTGCGAGAGCGCAAAGGAGCAGAGCTCATTAAGGGCTGCTCCGGGCTTGATGCGTTGGTTACGCCTGATCCCACTTTAATCTTGTCCGCAGGAGAGTGGCGCGCGGTGGCCGACGGTCGGTGCACGCCTCTTGAACCGTATGTCTTCACGTACTTGCTGGGCGGGGTAGGCGCCGAGGCCTCTGACGTCCTCGACAAGGTGACCGACCATGGGCGCATCCCCGTGGTGCCGCTGTCCGACAGGCAGAAGTCCGGCGAACCCGACGCGGGCCCCGCCGAGTTCATCGACCTAATCGACCACGCCTCGTATGTGGTTACCGACTCGTTTCACGCTGCTGTGTTCAGCTCCATACTGCACACCCCGCTCACCATCGTGCACCGCGAGGGCGGGGCAAGCATGTTCTCGCGCCTGGAGCAGCTCTCGGAGATGCTGGGCATAGAGGAGAAGGTGTGCGGGTCCCCTGCCTACGACCTCGCCAAGGCTGGCGACTACGAGGGCGTGGGCGAGGTCATAGCCCGCGAGCGAGAGAGGTTCATGGGATACCTGAAGGGCTGCCTGGATGGCTAGCCAGCGCAAGGCCGGGGCGATCCTGGGCTATGCGAACATCATCGTCAAGAATCTCGTCAACCTGGTCTACACGCCGATGCTTCTGGCGTTCGTGGGGCAGGCCGACTACGGCGTGTTCCAGACCTCGAACTCGTTCGTCTTCTCGCTGTCGCTTCTGACGTTCGGGTTCTCGGAGGCCTACGTCCGCTTCTACACGCAGAAGATGGCGCACGGCACAGAGGGGGACATCCGGCGGCTCAACGGGATGTACCTGGTGCTGTACGTCGTCGTCTGCGCGGTTGCGCTGGCCTTGGGTCTTTTGTTTGCCTCCAACGTGGGAGCATTCTTCTCGGGCAGCTTCACGCCCGACGAGGTGGGGCTCGCCGGCGGGCTGATGGCCATCATGGCGTTCTCGGTCGCCACGACGCTCTTCTCGACGGTCTTCGACGCATACATCATGGTCCACGAGCGGTTCAGGTTCCAGCAGACGAGGCAGATGTTCACCTCGCTGGCGACGCCGGGGCTCGCCCTCTGCCTGCTGAGCCTGGGCATGGGGGTCGTGGGCGTCGCCCTGGCGCAGCTTGCGGTGAACGTTGTCCTGCTGCTTCTCAACGCGCGCTTTGCGGTCTGCAAGCTCGGCATGCGCTTCGACATGCGAAGCTTCGACGGGGCGCTGTTCCGGGCCGTCGCCGCTTTCAGCGCTTGGATCTTCATCAACCAGGTCTGCGAGCTCGTGAACCAGAGCGTGCCCAACATCCTCCTGGGGGCGTTCGCCGGCGCCACGACGGTCGCGGTCTTCGCCGTCTCAATCCAGATAAGGAGCGTGTTCGTCTCCCTGTCGCTCGTCATGTCGAACGTCTTCGTCCCAAAGATCAACCGTATCGTGGCTACCTCCGACGACAACGCCGAGCTGACGCGCCTGATGACGCGGGTGGGGCGCTACCAGATGCTTCTTTTCTGCTGGGTGTACTGCGGGTTTGTGCTGCTGGGGCGCTTCTTCGTCGCCCACTGGGCGGGCGAGGGCTTCCTGGACGCCTACTACCTGATCTGCGCCATGGCGCTTCCTTTGGGCGTGCCGCTGTGCCAGAACACGGGCATCGAGATTCAGAGGGCGAAGAACAGGCACAGGGCCCGCTCCCTCGTGTACCTGGGGATGGCCTGCGTCAACGTACTCTTCACCTGGTTCGCCTCGCCTTATCTCGGCTATTGGGCGCCGGCCGTCGCCTACATCGCCAGCATCGTTCTGGGCAACGGCCTGTTCATGAACTGGTATTATCAGAAGCGCATCGGTCTGGACATGGTGTTCTTCTGGAAGAGGAACCTGCCGGTGGTGCTGGCGTCCGCCGCCGTGCTCGCCGCATGCATAGGCGTCGCCCACTTCGTCCCTGTCTCGGGCTGGCCCATCTTCTTCGCCTGGGGCGTGATGTACACGGTCATCTTTATCGCTGCGATGTGGCTGTTCGTGCTGGACGAGGGCGAGAGGGCCTCAGTGACGGCCAAGCTGCCGTTCCTGCGTTAGGGGGTCAACCTTTATGGAGAGGGAAATGCCTAAGATAGTTTGTTTGGGTGACGCGTGCTGTGGCTGTGGCGCGTGCGCCGCGAAGTGCCCGAAGGGCTGCATAGAGATGCGGCCTGACGGGTGCGGTTTCCTGCATCCCGCAGTCGATGAGGAATCGTGCGTCGGATGTGGCGCGTGCGACGCAGTGTGCCCCGCAATGGCCGAGCGTCGGGAAGATGGGCATGAAGGCGTTATCTGGGCGAGGTCTAAGGATGTTGACGAAAGGCTCAATTCCTCTTCTGGTGGGGTCTTCGCCCTGCTTGCACACGACGCGCTGGATGTCGGGGGCATCGTGTGCGGCGCTGTCTGGGATGAGGGGTGCAGGCATGTGCGGCACGTGCTCGTGGATTCCGATGGAGGGCTCGACTCCGTCATGCGGTCCAAGTATGTGCAGAGCTCTGTGGGCTGCGATGTCTACGAGGGCGTGCGCGAAGCGTTGCGCTCGGGCAGGCGCGTGCTGTTCACGGGTACGGCGTGCCAGGTGGCGGGCGTGAGGGCCTATCTGGGCAAGCTCGCCGACTCCGACGGCTTCCTGTCGGTTGACGTCATCTGCCACGGTGTTCCCTCTCCTCTCCTTTGGGAGAGGTGGGTCGAGTACCGGGAGAGCCGCGCGAGCGCGCCGCTTCGCGGCGTGAACATGCGGAGTAAGACAACCGGATGGTTGTCTTACTCCGCCATGTACGAGTACATGGCGGAGAAAGACGGCGCCCTGGTCCGCGACGGGAGTGTGTTCGGGGACGACTGGTTCATGAGGGCGTTCCTGAGCAACGCGTCGCTCAGGTCCTCGTGCTTCGCCTGCCCCGTGAAGCGCTCGTGTGGCTCAGACGTTACTTTGGGCGACTTCTGGGGGATACAGTCGGCCCACCCGGAGGTCGACTACGAGGGCGGCGTGTCCGCCGTGCTCGCTAACACGGCGAAGGGGCTCTCTGCCGTCGAATCGTTGAAACCCCGGCTTGAGTGGGGCGAGTCCTCTGTCGAAAAGGTGCTGCCGGGCAATTCCAGTTTACTGAGGTCCGTATCCCCTTATGAGGGTCGCGACGAGTTTCTGCACGACTTAGAGGCCGGTATGTCCATCGGCGATTTTAAGGCGAAGTACGAGTTCAAGGCTAAAGTTACGTTGGCTCGAAGGGTCCGGGGGCTCTTATCCAGGGCCAAGCGCCGGCTTCTGAAAGGGCGAAGGTAATGTCGGATGACTGCTGGTCGAATCGATGGTTCGGGTGATGCCATGAAACACGCTTTTCTCATTATGGCGCATAAAGACGATGTAACCTTGCGCACCCTTCTGGCCCTGCTCGACGACTTCCGCAAAGACGTTTTCCTCCACATGGACGCCAAGGCCGTTGACTGGGACGGGGATGTGGCGCGCTACGGTCTGAAGAGGGCGGGCTGCTATGCTGTGCCCCGTATGAATGTTGCCTGGGGGGTATTCTCAAATAGCCTGCGAGCTTAACCTGCTTTCGGCGGCGACGTCTCACGGGCACTATGCTTTCTATCATCTCTTGAGCGGTGAAGACCTCCCCATCAAGAGCCAGGACGCGATTCACTCCTTTTTCGACGCGCGCGTGGGAACCGAGTTCGTCCGCTACGTCTCACGCCCCATCGACTGCCGCGCGCGTTTATGGGCACAGGGTTTGGAACACATTTGGAAGAGACCGCAGCCAGAAGGTTCTTTTGCATCTTGATGACTATTGGTCAAGGCTTGAGCGGCGACTCTCGCCCTGTTCTGATGATTGCGCCTACAAGAAGGGGGATAACTGGTTTTCAATCGGCGACGCGTTCGCGCGCTACGTGCTCTCTAAAAAGCAATGGGTGGAGAGGACGTTTCGCAACTCTTACTGTTGCGACGAGGTGTTCCTGCAGACCATTCTCTGGAACTCGCCTTTTAAAGAAAACGTCTACCGGCAGAACGGCGAGGACAATTGGGATGGCATACAGCGCTTGATTGATTGGAAGCGAGGAAACCCATATTGCCTCAGGTATGGTGATTTGGAGCAGCTGAAAGAATCGCCGCTGATGTTCGCGAGGAAGTTCGACTGCTTGATAGACCGCCGAATTATCGAAGAAGTGGCTTCCTGGAACCGATGACAAATAAAAGCCTCTGGGTCACATTGAACTGAACTGCGCCCCAAAACTGCAAAACTTGGGCGGCTTAAAAAAGACTACGTGGAGAGGGTAAGATTTCTTGGACACCAAGTTAAGGGCGAAAGGTGTTCTATATGACCCAGAAGAGGAAGCGCTACGATTAGCAGTTCAAGATAGCGGCGGCGCGGGTGGTCCTCGGCGGCGAGATGAGGGCCGTCGACCTTGCGAGGGAGCACGGGATCAAGGATTCGACGCTCAGGCGGTGAGCGCGGGACCACGGGGAGATGGGCGAGAACGCCTTCCCCGGAAACGGCAGCCCGAAGGTCGACAAGGATTACGAGATCGTGAAGCTCCGCAAAAGGATCGAGGAACTCGAGCGCGAGAACGAGCTGCTAAAAAATTTCCGGGCCTTCTTGAGTCAAGACCATGCATGAGGCGCGAGTTCCTCAAAGAGCATAGGGGCGAGTTCGGCCCCATCAGGAAGGCATGCGGAATCTTGCGCGTGTCCAAATCCGAATGCTGCCACTCTCTGCCTCGCAGCTGTGATCGACGCGTTCCGAAGGAAGGTTATGGGTTTTGGTCGATGCTTGGGCACATGGCCGAGAAGCTGGTCACGGATGCGCTCGAGCAGGTGGTCGGAGGTGAGAATCCTCCCGACGATTTCAGCCCCTTCCATGATGGCCAGGGTTCCCGGCATACTTCCCGGACGTTCCAGCGCTGCTTCGAGTCCCATGGGATTGCCCGATTCATGTCGCGGTCGGGCAATCCCATGGGGGGTGATGCGCTCGCGGAATCCCTCTTCAAGATGCTCAAGTGCGAGCCGGTAACGGCAAGGACCACAAGACGAAGGAGAGGCGAAGCAGGACATGTTCAAGTGCATCGAGCTCAACTACAACAGGCGGAGAATGCACTCATCGATCGGCTATAACGCCCCGTGCGACTTAGAGCGAGATGTTGCCTGAAGAAGCTAATTTTCCATCCAAGAAGCTTTGGCAACTCCAGCTTAACCGAATCGATCCGGTTAAGCTATTTATCCGCATCCCCCTACCGTTGTTTTGACGCTGGCATTCTGCGGGAAGCGCAGCCGGCTGTTTACCCAAGATACCTTTCGATCATGTCTTTTCCGAATTCGGTCAGCCTATAGTTGGTAACAAGGTTCTTGTTGCTATCGATTTCGTAGCTAATTTCCTCGAGGATTCCGTTTTCTTTGGCCGTCGCCAGTGCCTCGGCTACGTCATTTAAGGTCAAGAGCTTGTATCCGGAGTACTCAGGCTCGAGTGCTGTCACGACGCCTTGTGCGCAATCCTCGGTTCCGTTTTCGAAATGCTTTATGATTGCGAAATACAGTGGTAAAGAAGCGTTACTCATTGGATGCCTCCTTCTTTTTAAGCGTGGCAAGCGGGTTGATTGCAATGCAGAAGATGCCTGCGACCATAATTAAGGCGCCGATCCACTGCTCTGCGGACAGGGGCGGGTAGTTGGTCGACATTCCTCCAGCGTTCAGAACGCCCATAATCAGCCAAATGAAGAAAGGTCCCCAGAAGGCGTACATTCCGTTGCACGCCATGCCCAGTGCCGTGCCGCACATGGAGTTTCCTTTGTACCAGAACGAGAATGCAGGCATGGCGAAGAATCCCGATATCGCAAACAGCAAGATGGCCGGATCGGTTGCCGCTGCTGAAACCATAGCGGGCACAGCCGCAAAGCCATCGCCGATGGTCGCGAGTATCGGAAACGCGATAATGAATTCAAGCACGCCTGCCGTAAGCTGCCTGATCGCGATGCCGATGCGGTAGTCGATGAGCACGGTGCCGAAACCGGCAACGCAGCCCTCAAAGCCCCAGCCGAATGCGGCGAGGAACGCAAATAGGCAACCGAACAGTGCCTCAGGTCCCATGTTCGCGAAGCTGGTGCCACCAATGATACCAGCGGCAACCAGGCACACGAGCACGCCGGCTACCTTATGAGCTTCCAGGCGTTGCTTGAACAGGATTCGTCCGAGTACAGTGCCGATGGCGCAGTTCAGTGCTGCGATGGGCACGATGACGCCAGGATTGCCGGCTGCCGTGGCTGAGTTGAGGGCGACCACGTAAGCGATGGTCGCAAAAGGCCCGCCAATGGCGGCGCATAGCATCATCACGCGGCCTGGCTTCGTTTTGACCGTTTTCCAAAGATCTCCGAGTTGGCCGTTTTTCGCACAGGCGATTAACGACCATAATCCGCTGAACAGGTCGTTTGCGCCTGCAGCAAGTGCCGCCAGGGCAAATGTAACGGTGAATGCGCTTAGCGGCGCATTGGCTCCCCAGGGCTCGGATGCGAACCACGAACCCCATACGCCTTGCGTTTCCGCCAAGGTTAGGAAAGCGGTATACAGGCCATAGCAGATGCCCGATGCTACGGCGAAGGCGATGCCTCGGGCCATAAACTTTTGATGCTGCTGTTTCTTTAGTAGCAAAACATCTTGCTGCATTTGTGCCCCTTTCTTTCTGATTCGCTCGGAATCGGATGTTTCTACGCGTTAGCTTCTTTGCGATAAAGCTCAAGCGCCTTTTTCAAGTACGTCTTGGCGTAGCGATAGTAGATGTACGCCCACTCGCCAACGTTGTCGCCTTCGCTTTCCTTAAGCAGCGACCATGCGTACCAGCACCAGCCGGCCATGCCTACTTGACCGAGGTTGTGGCGCCATTCGGCTTCGGTGGGAGTGCGTCCAAAGTAGTGCGTTAGCGCTTGCATCATCTCGTCTTCGCTCAGCTGCTCGCACACGCTGAACGTGCCGAAGTCGTTTGCGTAATCGCCCATTCCGGCGTATTCCCAGTCGATGAGGTCGGCGTGCCCGTTTTCATCGACGAGGAAATTCAGGCCGAAGAAGTCGTTGTGACAGAGCACGGGTGCGTTGTTGTCGGCGAGAAGCAATTCGTTGAGTCGCTCGGCTTGTTCGCGCATTTCCGCCCAATCGCTCACGTTGATGGGCTCGCGCTCGAGAATCTTCTGCTCGTAGCCGGCGCCTTCCTCGTAGAAGCTGAAGAAGCGCTCCATCTTGGCGCCTGATTCGTGCAGCGCTCGTGCCATTTCCATAGCGCGTTTGAGCTGGGCGTCGTCGTGTGCGTCAAGGTTCTTGCAGTTCGGCACGAAGCGGGAAATCTTCCAGCCGCGGCGCGGGTTCTCGAACACGAACGTGTCGTCCAGCTTCAGCTTCGCTGCGGTTTCAAGTGCGGCTTTCTCTGCTTGGCGGTCGACGAGCAGCTCGGTTCCAACGCCGGGGTGCCGATAGACCCACTCGCCGTCATCGGTTGCGAAATGGCAGCTAAGGTTGGTGAGCCCCTGCTTGAGGGGGTACACGTTACGGATTTCGGTCTTTTCGCATCCCAAGACGGCGACGATGTTGTCGAAGATCTCGCTGTCGAGGTTTTCCAGGAATAGGGGATCGAAGTCCTGCAGCTCATCGAGCGAATCGAACTCGTGGATGATGGGCGGGTTGTAGCGCATGATCGACATATCCAGCTCCTTGATATGGTCGACGTACAGCTCTTCCCAGAGCTTGTCCCGTGTTTGGGGCAAGTCGTATTCGTCTTCGAGGATTTGACGGAAGCGTTCCGAGAACGTGCGGTCGAAGTACGCGTGGCCGATCATGTACCAGGCGTCGCTGCCGCCTACGGTCACCTTCGAGATGCGGCCATGTGCGGCGGTCTGCATGCACCATTCCTTTGTGGGGCCCTCGGAATACTCTGCGGAGTAATAAGCCTTCCAGACATAGCGCTCGAAGGGATTGTCCTCGAAGTAGTTGTCCGAAGAGCAGATATAGGTGTTGCCGAGGATTTCGCGTACCAGCATGAGCGAGCTGTTGTTGTTGCGCTCGGCGTATGCGCGGTTGACTACGATCTTAACGCCATACTTGTCTTCCAGGTAGAAGAACGATTCCTTCTTATAGCCGACGACGATGATGATGTCGTTGACGCCGGCTGCTTTGAGCTGCTCGATTTGGCGCTCGATGAGCACTTCGCCGCGCACTTTGAGCAGTCCCTTGGGGCGCTCATAGGAGATCGGCGCAAATCGGCTTGAGAGGCCTGCTGCCAGAATGACTGCATTTTCGACTTCGTACGGCTTCAGCTCCGCCATTCCCTTTGCCGTGAGGCGACCGTCGTCTACAAGGCCGGCGTCGAGGCATTCCTTGAGTGCAGCGTTCACGGTGGCGAGGCCCATGGCGGTCATCGCCGAAAGCTCGCGTTGGGTAGCTCCCGAGGCGGTAGAAAGCGCGTTGAGTATCTTGAATCGATTATGAGTAAGTGCCATGTTCCCCAGTTCCTTCTTGTTCGATTTCTTGAAAGATAGCAGAAGAATCGAACATTGGAGTATCTTGTTCGGATAATGGCAAGAAATATCAGTATTCGAACATAGATGGTATTAGCGGTTTGGGGGTGGGGTGGCTTTTGGATGATGCGGGCTTGTTGTGTTGGCGGTATCGCTAATGCTTTTGAGCGCTATCGGTTGGTTGTTGGTATGACTATTCCTTAAGCAGAGACGTGTCCAGGTAGCGGCGGATCTCCATTCGCTGTCGGTGCCGTGCAGCTCGATGTCGAAAGTGCGAGGCTGCTGTTCCGGGCGGTGCCGGTGTGCTACGAGCGCCGAACGTCATATTCGCTACCAACATCGAGTTCGGGAAATAGGGCATCGTGCTCGGCGACGAGATGCTTGTCGTTGCCATGATTGACTGCGCTGTTTACCACGGTTGTTTTGTTAGGTTCAGCGGGCCGAGCAGGCGGATGGACGGGCGCTGATGTTCGGAAAAGAGGCCGAATGATGGCTGCGGTGCTCGGTGGCCCGGGGTCGGTGCGCCGGGAAACAACGTTTTAGGTGATGCGGCCAAGTCGCTGGAGAGGATGAGCAAGTGAAAGAGTGAGGTGGGCGACTCGCGGCGCGGTTTTCCAGCTATTTGTTTTCTCAGGTGCTTGCTGGTTTAAATCCTGTAGAAGATAACCGCAAATACGATCGAGAGACTGAAGGCTACGCAACTGGCCGAATCCAATTCATTTCGTTTCTGTCGTTCCTACCCCGCAAACTCAAACTGAGTTGCGAGGTTTCTTGGTCTTTGGGCGGATTATTCGTTACTGGTTAACGGTCGCTAACTACCGGGGGTGACAATCGGTAAAAGGCCCTCTTTCGTCGTGGCCACCGCTCGCCCTTAGGGCACGTCCAAAATACCCCGTTTTCCGCCTCTGGGCAGGAGCGCAATCCCGCGCTCTCTGACCCAGGGGAGGAAACATGCCCTCATCGCGAGGCTGCCGCAGCAGCTACGACTGCATCGTCAAGATCAAGGGCGTCACCGCGCGTCCGATACTGTTCAGCCAGCTCATGCGGAGCGACGGCGAGGGGGTGATAAACCCCGAGGAACTGTTCGCAGACGATCGCAGCCCCGCCTCTGAGCAGGAGCGCGTCCGTGAGGATGAGCTACATTCGATCATGCACAGCATACTTGACTGGGCGATATCCTTCCTGAGCGAGTCCAGCCAAGGCACCATCCGCGCCATCTATTTCGAGGGCAAGACCGTCAAGCAGCACAGCGAGGAGGAGTACGTCACCGTCTACGCGATCTACAAGCGCCTGGCACGCTCGTATCCTGTCCTCAAGGAAATCGTCCTTGAGGAGTTGGAGGAGCTTGACGACGAGACGCGCGCCGAGCTCGAGGCTATGTTTGGGATCGGCGGTCGCGATGGGAAGTGAGCAGATGGAAGCCGCGCAGGGCGGGATGTTCCCTTGCAGCGGCGACGAGCCATTTGCCGACAACGGACCGAGCGAAGCTGCGGTTGCCGGTGCGCTGCCGCGCGAGCTTCAGCAGGACGCTTCTGCGGCTGCCCGCGATGCGCTTTGCGCCCGATACGGATCGATCCGCGTGCGCGTATCCTACGCCGGCGAGTGCAGCATCGAGGAGGCCGTGTCGCGCTACCTGGCTGCGCGCGAGAACGTGCGCGACGTCATAGGCGAGGAGCTTGCCTGACGCGATTCGACCGGCATCGGCAAACACTCCATCAACCCTGAGATTTTCGCCTTCGCCGGCGCAGAGCTGCTGAAGGCGTGGTACGATTGCGTCAGACGCATACAAGAGTCCTCGGCGTCGGTTGTTTTCTTGGCGGGAAGCGCAGCGCATCCCGAGGACATCTCAGAGCCTCCTGGCGCACGTACGCATATGTGCAAAAGGAGGCCTTTTCATGCCCAGAACCAAAACGCCAAAACCAGCGGCAAGGGTTTATCGCGCCGCTAGCTACGCCAGGCTCTCCGTCGATGACGAGAGCTACGGCACCAGCGGCTCAGTGCTCAACCAGCATGCCATGATCCGCGACTTCGCCGACGCGAACGGCGGCCTGAGCATCGTCGCCGAGTACTCCGACGACGGTTTCTCGGGCTCCACCTTTGAGAACCGCCCCGGCTGGGGCAGCCTACTCGCCGACGTGGAGGCCGGCAAGATCGACTGCATCGTCGTCAAGGACCTGAGTCGCCTCGGCCGCAACTACCTGGACGTGTCGCGCTACCTGGACCAGGTGTTCCCGGCGCTCGGCGTGCGCGTGATGGCCATCACCGACGGCTACGACTCCGCAGCCGAGAAGACGCCGGCCGACGCGCTGATGCTGCCGGTGAAGAACCTCTTCAACGATATGTACTGCCGCGACGCCTCCGCCAAGACCAAGGCGTCGCTTTCCGCCAAGCGCCGCCGCGGCGAGTTCGTTGGCGCATTCGCCCCCTATGGCTATGCCAAGGGGTCGGGCCCCGACCGCGGCAGGCTTGTGGTCGACCCGGAACCCGCCGGTGTTGTGCGCGGCATCTTCGATGCGCGCATCGGCGGCATGAGCGCCGCCGGCATAGCCGCCATGCTCAATGAGAGCCTTGTGCCAAGCCCCTACGAGTATTTCGCAGCGAAGGGCGCGGCGCGCAGCTCGAACTTCTGCAAGGGGGAGAGGACCGCCTGGGACGCGCGCACGGTGCTGCGCATCCTGTCGAACGAGACCTATGCGGGCACGCTCGTGCAGGGCAAGACCTGCAAGCCCGATTTCCGGCGCAAGGCGGTGCTCCTCGTCGACGAGTCCGAGTGGGACCGCTCGCCCGGCGCGCACGAGGCGATAGTGGACCCGGCCACCTTCGGCCTGGTGCGCAAGCTGGCGCGGCGCGACATGCGCCTGTCGCCCGGCGCCAAGCGGTCGCTGCCGCTGTCGGGGTTCCTCTTCTGCGCGGATTGCGGTGCGACGATGGCGCGGCATGCGAGCCGCCGCTCCAGCGGCAAACGCTTCTACTATTCCTGCGAGACGCATAGGAAGAACCGTGCCGAGTGCGGCATGCACAAGGTGTGGGAGGACGAGCTTTCGGCGGCGGTGATGCGGGCAGTGCACGGGCACGCCCTCGCGGCGGTCGACGGCGATGGCGCGGCGAGGGGTGCCGAGGCGTACCGCCACGACAGGCGCGCCGAGCTCGCCTGCCGCCTGGAGTCGGTGGAGGGGCGCATCGAGCACAACGGCGACTTGCGGCTGCGCATGTACTCCGATTACGCGGCGGGCGTCATTGACAAGGCGCAGTACGCCGAGCTCGCTCGGGCCGTCGACGCCAGGCTGCAGGAGCTGAAGGGCGAGAAGGCCGGTATCGAGCGGGAATCGGCCCAGTTGGATGACGTGCGCGTGGAGACCTGGGAGCAAACCTTGGCGCGCTACCGCGACGCCGAGGGCCTCGAGCGCGTGATGGTCGTAGAGCTCATCGACAGGGTGCTCGTCGGCGAGGGCGGCGACATCGAGGTGGTCTTCCGGTTCGGCGACCCCGTCGCCGCATGCGTCTCGAAGCAAGAGGGGGTGGCGTGATGGTGGGCTTCGACCTCTCTGACGTGCTGGCGGCGGCGCGCGGTATCCCCGGGGCGCGCGAGGACGGCAGATGGCGCTGCGTCGTGTACCTTTCTGCCTATGACTGGATGAGCGGCTGGCTTCGCGTCCCCGATATGGCGGCGCAGTCGGCGGCGTGCAAGGCATGGCTTTCCGCCCACGGCGATGCGCGCAAGGCGGAGACCATCAGGAACCGCAACGCCGTGCGCAACGTGCGCGCCGCCTTCGACGAGCTCATGCGCGTTATTGAGAACCGCAGGGCCGACTGCGTGGTCGTGCCCGACATAGCGGTGTTCGCGCCGTGCTTCTCGGAGGCCCGCTTCTACGTCGAGGAGGTTCTGGTGCCCATGGGCTTCCGCTTCGTGGACTGCGCGCGCGGCTTTGACACGCAGGGCGGCGACGTGCGGGCGTACTTCAAGGGGCTGCAGACAGAGATGTCCGATGCGCTGGCCCTGCATGCCGAGCACGACAGGCTCGCCTCCGGCGGGCTTATAGGGCGCAACGTCCCCTTCGGCTACGTCTTCGACGAGGACGCGCCCTGCGGCGCGCGCGTGGACGGCGAGGTGGCGGCCTTCGTCCCCAGAATCTTCGAGCTTGCCGCCCAGGGGCGCTGGTGGCGCAGCAAGCTGGAGGGCCAGGTGCGCGAGCTTGGGTGCCCCGGGCCCAGGCAGAGGGCCAACGAGCTCTACGGCCACAATCGGCACGCCATTGAAGGCTGGGATTACGCCGCCATCAGGAGCATGGTGACCAACCCCTTCTACACGGGGGACTTCGCCCCCGAGCGCCTCGCCAGCATCCGCATGCGCAAAAGCGGCATCCCGATCGGGTCGTTCCCTGTCATCGAAGGGCACCCCCCGGCGCTGGTCGGCCGCGAGCTGTTCGAGGAGGCCAACGAGGGGCTTGCGCGCAACCGCTACGCCTGTCCGACTAAGGCCGAGGGAAGGAGGCCCTGCCGTGGCTAGGAAGTCGAGGAAGACGGCAGCAAGCGTCGCGGCGGTTTCTGCGGCGCCTGCGGCAAAGGTGTGGAGCTGCGCCGTCTACGCGCGGCTGAGCTGCAGGAACAACGGGCAGGCGGGCGACGGCAGCCTGCGGGCCCAGGTCGATTTCGTGCGCGACAGCTTGTCGGGCATGGAGGGCGTGGAGGTGGTCGGCGTCTACGAGGACAACGGCCGCACAGGCACCACGTTCGAGGGCAGGGCCGCGTTCGACGCGCTCATGGACGAGGTGCGCGCAGGCGCCGTCGACTGCATCGCCGTGAAGGATTTGAGCCGTTTCGGGCGCAATATGTACGAGACGAGCACGTACCTGGAGCGCATCTTCCCGTTTCTGGGCGTGCGCTTCATCGCGGTGAACGACGGGCTCGACACGCTGCAGGGCGACGGCGGCATCGTCGTGCCCTTCAAGGGGCTGGTCAACGAGATGTACGCGGTGGAGACGTCCCGCAAGGTGTCGGCGGTGAAGCACCGCCAGATGGAGGAGGGGGAGGTCATCTACGGCAACACGTGCTACGGCTACCGCGTGGTGCGCGGCGAGGGCAGGCTCGACGTCGACGACGCCACTGCGCCGTTCGTGCCGCTGGCCTTCTCCATGTTCCTCGACGGCGAGCGGTTGGTCGACATCGCGTCAGCGCTTGCGGAAATGGGCGCGCCAACGCCCGTCGACCACCTGGACGCCCAGTCGTCGGCGGGCTACGCGGGCGTCTGGCGCGACAGGCCGTGGTCGGCGCGCTACGTCGCCAAGATGCTCGACAACCCCGTCTACGTCGGCACGCTCGTGCTTGGCAACACCTACCGGTCGCTTTACGACGGGATTCCCGCGCACACGGTGCCCGAGGGCGAGCGCCTGGTCTTCCCCGATGCGCACCCGGCGCTCGTGCCGGCCGAGGTGTTCGGCCGCGTCCGCGCCAAGCGGCGCGCCCAGAAGGCGGCGAAGCGGGCGCAGGTGGCGGCCAAGGAGGCCGACCGCAATGCCATGCCCGACGAGCTGGCGGGCGTGTTGTTCTGCGCCGAGTGCGGTGGCCGCATGATCCTCGACCGCAGGTTCAACCCGAAGACGGGGGAGGCCCGGGGCAGCGTGTACAAGTGCCGGCGGCACCATGGGCGCGGCTGCGGCAACGACGTGCGCGTCGCCGAGCGCGCGCTGCGCATAGCCATCATGGACGAGGTCAGGGTTCAGGTCTCGACGGCGCTGGAGCTCGATCGGGTGCTCCCCGGGCTCAGGGGTAGCGAGGCTGCGGTCGACGAGAGGAGGCGGCTGCAGGCGTCCGTCGACGCACTGGCCTCGCGGGCCGCCGCGTTGTCGCGCGAGCGGCAGCGGCTCTACGAGCTGTACGCATGCGGTGGTGTGACGCTGGCCGAGTACAAGGAGATGCAGGCCGAGGCCGACGGGAGGGCGGCCGATTGCCGGGCTGCGCTCGATGCGGCCAACCGCGAGCTCGCGGACTTCGACGCGCTGCTCGTCTCGGACGGCGCGTTCAAGGAGGCGGTCGCGGCGCTTGAGGACCTGTTCACGTTCAGCCGCGACCTGGTGCTGGCGCTGGTGAGGCGCATAGAGGTGAGCCGCGACGGCGGCATCGAGATCCAGTTCATGTTCGGCGACTGGCGCGACAGGGTGGCTTCTATAGAGCGGAGGCTCGCATGATCGCACTGTACATGAGGCTCTCGAGAGCCGACGGCGACCTGGAGGGCGTCGGCGCGGTGAGCAACTCCATCGCCAACCAGCGGGCCATGCTGCGCTCCTTCGTCGAGCGCGACCCCGGGCTCGCCTGCCAGCCCGTCGAGGAGTTCGTCGACGACGGCTTCAGCGGGTCGAGCTTCGAACGGCCCGAGGTCCGGCGGATGCTAGCCCTGTGCAAGGAGGGGCGCGTATCCTGCGTAATCGTGAAGGATTTGAGCCGCTTCGCCAGGGAGTACATCGACGCCGGCACCTACATCGAGCAGGTCTTCCCCTTTCTGCGCGTGAGGTTCGTGAGCATCGCCGAGGGCTACGACTCGGCGGCGTGCAGCCTTGACTCTGCGGCGCCGGGCATAGCCATACGCAACATAGCCAACGCCGCCTACTGCCGGGACACGTCGATCCGCGTGCGCAGCGCGCTCCAGACGAAGTGGCGGCGCGGGCTGCGGCCGCACCCCACGCCGCCGTTCGGCTACATGGTGGACCCGGCCGACCGCATGAGGCTGGCCCCGGACGAGCGCTTCGCCCCCGGCGTGCGCAGACTGTTCGAGCTCGCGGCCGAGCTTGCCGACCCGAGGCTCGTCGCCGCGGCGCTCGACGCCGACGGCATCGAGACGCCGGGCGTGGCGTACCGCAGGCTCGGGCTGTACGGGTACGGCAAGCGCCCCGAGCCGAAGAGCCGCCGCTGGACCGGCACGCAGGTGCAGAAGATCGTGGGCGACCCGGTGTACACGGGGACGCTCGTGACCGGCAAGACGCGTAGGCGCGTCATGAACAGGCATCCGGTCGACGTGGTGCCTGAATCGGAGCGCTACGTCACCGAGGGCGCGCATCCCGCGTTGGTCGCAGACGGGCTCTGGCGGGCCGCGCAGGCGTGTCTTAGGACCAAGGAGCACCTCAAGGGAGTGGGGAAGTCTGCGCCGAAAAGCCCGTTCGCGCGTGGGCTTCTCAGGCGGGCCGAGTGCGGGCACTCGCTCAGCTACCGCGCATGGAAGGCGGGTGGCGCCTTCACCTGCAAGTGCGACTGCGCCGGCGGCGACAGGCGGCGGGTGACGGAGGATGAGGTCGCAGACGCCATCGCGGCTGCCATGAGGGAAGGCGGTTCAACG